>Ga0116231_10009642_pt1 | contig 16118 bp, 8 predicted proteins | sample S1TSphgellanicum_2_FD_89695 | JGI IMG/M metagenome (GOLD analysis project Ga0116231, IMG submission 89695) | Host-associated microbial communities from peat moss isolated from Minnesota, USA - S1T2_Fd - Sphagnum magellanicum MG | ecosystem: Host-associated > Plants > Peat moss > Unclassified...
ACGTGTTTACGGAAATTTTCAAAACTTTCGGGAACCAAGGTTCAAAATGTCAGAACCGGGGTTTTGGGTTTTCTCATGTCGGGTAAGGGAGTAAATACCCGGACTGATAACCTAAGGGTACACACGGTTGGTTCTGATGCCCGCACAACGTCGGTCGAAACCACTGCACGTTCGGGGTGGCTGGAGTGGTGTAGCCACGGGTGTCCGAAGGTCACGAGTACCACTAGTATCAATATAGTTAAAGATTGTAAGATTTGGGATTTGAACCCAAGTCTATAGTTCTTAGTGTGTAGAAATTTGCTACAACATCTAGGGTTCAAAGTTGATGGCAACATGACATTTCCAAACTCAATAACAATATAGCAAACCTTCAAATTTCAAGGCTCAAAACCTCAATGCTCATGCTCCACAATGCATGAAGCAACTCTAGTTGCCTTCGTCCAAATTCCCCTTCAAGTTCAATTTAGAAGAAATCACAAAGGTTGCTGACAACATTCAAAGAAAAACTCTTGTTGTTCATTGATAATGTAGCTTCAGTTGCTAAATGAAAAATAAAATCCTATCGAGCAACATAAATGATGAGCCTTAGGCACACCGCAACAATGGTGGCAAACACGACAACAAGCAAAATAAGTGGAGGCGGCAAAAATGGATTGCAATATGGTAAGTGGAGGCAAACTCTCTTGGGGAAAAACAAAGTGTTAGTGCAAATGGAGGAAGTGAGACGGTTCCTTGTTGCAAAATCTAAAAATTTGGGGTGTAAGATCTTGGCCCTCCATGCCTAGCCATCTATGGTTGAGGTGGTGCTAGGAAATCTATGATAGAGCACTCACTATTGGTGATTGCCTATCAATGGCTAGGATGAATTTGCAAATGACTCCACTTGTTTATTTTCACCATGTTCACACTTTGCAACCCCAACTTTTTGTTTTCCTCAGGAGCATCCTCAGCAGTGCTCAGTTTGTGACCCTGCAAAAATATTTCTCACATCCAAGTTTCGTTAGTTACTTTTTGGTGAATCCATCAATAAAAAAACTGAAAGTAGGACTGCAAAATAGATGGGGAGACTAACTAACTAATAGCGAGCAAACCACCTCGACCAATCATTATGATTTGCCAATCAGAAACAAACAAACAGGGAGCAGAAGTCAGCTCATATTCTTTACACTCTTGTCTGGCAAGTGGGCAGCTTTAGCTATGCCTTCTACCACCAGCCTGTCGAAACCAATTTCCTGAGCCAAACCAGCACATTTTGACTTTTCCTCATCCAATGGTAGTGTGCAGGGTCACGTACTGACCATTGTTGGGGATGCTGAAAGTATGTATCATCATGGGATTGCAACCACAGAAAAAATGGGCAAAATAGGTGAAAATTGGTCACAAAAAAACTATTGTGACCAATTTTTGGTAACAGCAATTGTAGTGCTGCCTGTCAATACACATGCAGAGCAAGGGAGTTGCATAATAAAAGGGCAAGGGTTTTTAAATAAAATTTGAGATATTGAAAAAGTTAGCTAAAGTTTTTCAATAAAATTAGAAATTTTTTTTTTTTGAACTTATACGAGAAAATAGTATCCAAAAATTTCCCAATTAATTTGTTAACCAAAGTCTTTTTGGTTCATTGTATGTTCCCAATGGCCATTCCCTGTCATGGAAACATGTGTTAGGGAACGCAATGAAGTAAGTAGAAAAGGCTCCTCATTAGAGACCGAATCTGCAGGGAACGACCATTGGGAACGCACCGTGAACCAAAAAGACTCTTGGGGGGACCAGATCGGATGAGAACCTTCATCCACCGTGGATGAGATGTAAGTTCCGAACATGGTTGACATATTGCCGTGGCCCATATAGGTGATACCCGTATATGGATGGAGTGAGAGAGGAGTGGGAATCATCATGATGGATTGATTACATCCACCGCTAACTCAAGACAATGCAACGAGTGTATAAGTCCCACTTTTACACTAAGGTTTTGTTTGATGGAGCTCAAAAAATCTCTTAGCCCAACTTGTTGTTTCTAGAAATGAGTTAGATTTCTTGAGCCACAAGTCTAGCACAATGTATCAACATGTCACAAGGGCATTATTATTATTATTATGGGGCGGTTTGAAATTCCAAACTCGGATGTAAAAAGTCTACCTCATCCTTTATGGGTTAACGTAAAAGCAAAAATGAGCCCAAATCTTTTGACCCAAGAAGGTAAGGTCGGTTACACACGGGTGCAAATTGTTGGCTCAAGAAGGCACTTGTGAGCATATGAGAACAATTCCAATGGGCTAGCTAATAAATCACTCACAAACAACAAAGTTGACAAATGGTGGTGGTGCATGGCCCCCCCCCCCCGCCGGAGGTGTAGTATAGGTTTGTTTCTTAGGCTACTCTCTCCCTCACCAAAACACACCAACCAAGTACATTCATTAGTTATGGATCATGGATGACAATTGTCAAAAAGGGGTAGTTATTTAGATCCCCAAGGGCTTTTTTAGGGTTTGGAGAAATTTCCATAACCATACAAAATTGCCAACTAATTTTGCACGAGTTAGGCACACCACACCACACCACCAAGCAAGCTTGCTTTAGGGCATGCAGTCAATAAATAAATAATGTCCAACAAACAAATTTCTAGAACTTTTGAAATTGTAGGTGTAAGTTCCCTCCGATCTCACGATCTACATTATTATGTTATGCTTAAGCTTATGCTTAGGATGGATGATCAGATGAATGGACGGATGGATGATGAGACAAATGGATGAAATGATGCTTCACAACGTCCTTTACTATATGTAATGCTTAGGCTTATGATAAGGTTCACCTTGTGCTTTATGGTCGATAAGGTTATTTTGGGTGAGAGAAATTCTCAAAATGCATTGTTGAACTTGACTATCACCTCATCCTAGGCCCCCTTCTTTCGTGAATGCACCCCCACTTTGGGACTTTACACTTACACTTAAAATCATGGTTCAACACATGATTGAACACATGATCATACCCCGAAAACTCTTAATGCATCTGAAGTAGTAATAATTATTAAGCCCTTCTTCATCTTCCTCACCACTTTATATGACATAATCTTCCAATAAGGATCATACATGTGTAATAGTGACAAAAAATGGTGTCTACTGAATGTGTGTGTGTGTGTATATTATATCATTATTTTTCCCCCTCTTTTGTGGGTCTCTTTATTTACTATTTTTTATTATTATAATTTCTGCATTTCTAGTTTAGAACTATATTTAAAGTAATGAATATTCATATGCGCCATTGTGATTGTTACTTTTTTCATTATGGCATATTTGTCTATTCTAGCTATTTCTATACACGGTGAAATTAGTCTAATTTGTTCCAATTATTTTGATTTAATTGTCTTATTAGCTAATTATTGGAGATTTTTAATTGGTATATTAGTTGTGCTTATAACCTTGTAGTTGACTATAGGACCCCAAAAAAATTTCAATTTCTAGCAATTCTTTTCATTCACTTAAAATTCAATTTTATCCATTCATGAGTTATTTTGGATATTGACAAATGGGTGCACACTGCATATGATATTTAAGAGCATTTAAAAAACTTGCTCAAATTTCTTACTGTAAACCTAACCCTAAACCCCTTGTCCCTAAACCCAAAACCTAGTGTATTTGTTCCTCTACTTGTGTGGGGCATTACAATAATCCAAATGCCCATGGTAAAAGCCTAAGGTCCATGCTTTATGGGAACCGACCCACACTCAAGTCTGCCTCATGTGGGTCCTTAAGTTATGTTCAACAACCAATTGTTAAATTAGTTCTAAGCCATTTAACTCTAGAGGAAAAAGAATGTGTTAATGTAAATAGCTCTCATTTTTAAAAAACCACGAAAAGTTTCAAGTAGTTGTGTATTGCTATATGTTTGGATAAAATGCATAATATTTTGCAATCATGTCTCTATATATTTTTACACATCCCAAAACCCAAAAAAAATCAAACAAGTGTGTCCCACAAAGTTGGATTTTTTTGGGCACACATCCAAAAACAAAATAGATGTGTGTGTGTAAAGCAACAACACTCACCATCAACATATATATGTTCATGGATAACCCATTAATCCATTGGGTTTATTATATATGAACATATAAAAGGTCATAAAAGATGGATATGATAACATATGAGTTTATTGGAAAGAAAAACCTTCAATTTTTTTGGAAAAAGGACTTGCTTTTTAATATAAAAAAACCCTAAACCCTATTTAGATGCACATAATGACAATTTTTATAAGTAACTTGTAATGACCTTTGTATTGGGGATACACATTGATGAAGCTACACATTAGTTGCACACATTCAACATTTTGAAAATAAATAAATGATTGGGGTTGCCATTGCATGACACCTAGTGTGTAAGGGTGGAGTGTGAACCACACTCTCCTTAACAATGAATGCCAAATTATGAAACAAATATTTACTCAATTGGTCAAATGCCCACAACAACATCCCTAAAATTTGGGTGGCCATTTGTTTACATCATCTTCATGACATTTGGAATTTTGTGTGTGTGTGTGTGAATTTTGCTTTTGTTGGTGGCATTCTTAAATGATGAAGACACCATTTAAGAATGCTAAATGTGGCAAAATGAAAGCAACCCATTACTTACATACATACATATATACATACATAATTGGGTGTCATGGGCATGTCTATTCAAACCTAAAAATATTTCCATTCTAACATTAGATTATATGCATTAACTGAATTTCCCAACTAGCTTTAAAATGAGGTATGTAATACATCTTGGCCAATTTGCCAAGTTCACACTTTATTATATTTTTAACATGGAACTTGCATCAACTTCAAATGACCCAAAACCTCATGTTTCTTGTTCTTTGTTCTTTATTGCACAAAGAACAAAGAATAGGAAGCTCATATTTTGCCAATTGGCATTTGTCATAGCCATTGGTTTTACAACATATTTTTTTTTATTAAAAAAATTCTTTGAATTACTTATAAAGTTGAAAAAGATTTTAATAATTGAGATTGGGAATTTTGAAGCCTTTCTTCTTAAATGAGAGACTAAAAGCAAAGGAATTTCATTTTTTTGAAAATTGGGTTAAGGGCCCACTTCAAGCTCTTTCTTTCTTTCTTTCTAGACCCCCCCTGGGCCCACTTAATAAAACCACTCAACAAAAGCAAAATTTGAATTCCCAAATTGGGTAAGGCCCACTTCAAGGTTGGGTAAGGGCCCACTTCAAGGTCTATCTTTCTTTCTAGACCCCCCCCTGGGCCCACTTAATAAAACCACTTAACAAAAGCAAAAATTTGAATTCCCAAATTGGGTAAGGCCCACTTTAAGGTCTTGCTTTCTTTCTTTCTAGACCCCCCCTGGCCCACTTAATAAAACCATTCAACAAAAGCAAAATTTGAATCCCCAAAATCAAGGACACACCAAAAAACCAAAAACCCACAATTGGGGAAGATGGTGTGAAACCAACTTGAACTCCTCCAAGGGGAGCAATTAATGAACTAAGTCAACCTTGTCATAACTTCTCATCCAAAACTCAAAATTAGGGCATTAGCATAAAAAGAGTGAGTCAGTTTGCATGTTATTATTATGTGTTGGTTGGTTTCACGGGTCTTTAATGTTTGTGTCAGGAATAATAATAATAATAGTTGGGAAACTCCTAGTGCCAAAAATAAGCTAAAGGGGGTCATGTTTTTCATCCACTTGTCATCCACTAATTCCATGACTCCTCCCTCCACCACAAGCCAAAGCTAGAGATTCTCCAATCCATGTTTTTCATCCACTTGTCATCTACTAATTCCATGACTCCTCCCTCCACCACAAGCCACCCTCCACCACAAGCCAAAGCTAGAGATTCTCCAATCCATGAATCCATTTGGGGGTGGGGAGGGTGTGAAAAGCTTCTCTTCACTCAATCATCTCCATTTTTCACCTAAAATTCAAATGGGTTCATAAATAAACAAAACAATAATACTCAACAATTATTTTATTTTTAGAAATAAAATTTCAATAATATATAATCTTATAATAAGTTGCATTTCAATAGAAAATAATATTAGCTTATAATATAAGTTGTTGTATTTTTCAATACAACTTAATTATGAATCAACAATGGAGACCATGAGGACAGGCCAGAGTGAACCAGCACACCCACTAGTTTTCTATTGGGGTTCCAGTTCCCTAGCTAACCATGGTTGGTTAGCTCAACTTCCTATTTTGTTCCCATGAAGTTTGCATCAAGTTTTTTTTTAGTATCAAGTTCCCAACAAGTTCCCATTGTGTTCCACAACATTTTCCCCAATTGCTCCTTTGGATGTGTTTTTGAAGGCTCTCCGTATTTTTTTTCCATTGGTCACCCTCACCATAGTAGTAGTGTAAAGAGGGGTTTCAAATACTAACTCTAGTTAAGGTTGGAACCACAACTGAGTCATAAGGGGGGAATCCATGTGTCAACACTTGGTTTTACATTCTAGAACACTCCGGATAGGGTTATATATCTAGTCCTTTGTTGACACAATATGGGGGGGATGGTGTTGTTGTTGTTGTTGTAGGCCTTTCTTTGTTGACACATTATGGGGTGGTGTTATTATGGTTATGGTGTTCACTCACTCAAGGGCTATCTATCTATCTATCTATCTATCTATCTAGTTGGGCTAAGTATGTTGTACACATGACATGTAGTTGGAATGGAAGAGGATATCTTGTTGTTGTCAATGAATGAATGAATGAATGAATTGGGTGAGTCATGTTTGAGGTGAATGAAGTAGGTAAATGAGTAAAGTATCTTTGAGAAGAGTAGTAGTACTAGTAGTAGTAGTAGTTCACCTATTTCCCTCATTAAATGAGGATAGGATACAAGTAGGCTAGGACTCTCTCTCTCTCTCTCGCATGTCAATCACCAACCCTTCTTTTCCTATGAGCATTGAGCAAGCTCCCCATGACCTAAATTGGGCCACCCATCATCTCATTTACCCACTTATGTTGTGGTGATGGTTTTATTATGTAATTATTTTATTTTACTTTAAATATTATTTTTATATATTTATTTATTCTTTTTTATTCTTTTTTATTTTTTCTAGGTTTTGTCATCTGCCCTTTTGCTCCTTTCCTCCCCTCAAGAAGATTATGCTGACCCATGCCCAAAGTTGAATAACTTTTTTGGGAGGTTCTCTTTTTTGGGGAACTCGAACTGGGCATGTTAGGGTAGGGTATATGTATGCTTTGAACTGGCGGTTCTCAAAAATCAAAGAACCAATTCTCACCATTGATTGACAATTCCTCAAAAATCAAAGAATCAATTCTCACCCTTGATCGAAAATTCTCAAAAATCAAAGAATGGATTCTCACCCTTGATCGACGATTGTCAAAAAAATCAAAGAACCGGTTCCCACCCTAATAATATCCAGGGTTTTGTAAATATTTGAGGAACTGGGTCAAAGAACCTACCCTAAACCACCAATTCCCATTCATCTATAGTAAAACTAAGGTGTGAGAATTTTAAAGTATTTATGGGGTTTTTCAAAAAAATTATGGTGATGAAACAAAGACCCACTAGCATGATATGAATCCATACCAATGTATAAGTCAATGTTGGTTGTAACCATATTCATGGGTTTGATTTCATGCCTTGGTTTGTGCTATAAAAGTTTATTAATCAAATTCTAATAGTAAAATGGATTGAATGATGTAACTTTTCCCGAAAAAATATAAACATAAATGTGATTTTCCTTCTATATATTTTATCATTTTCATGTAGAAAGATCCACAACCATTAAAAACTTATAAATTTTTTCATGATTCTTCTTGTTGGTTATTTAAATCTAAACATATTTGTTTTCATATATTTAAATCAATTAATTAAATTTTTTTTAAAAATCGATTTAGGAATTATTTCATTTCAAACTTGAAAATAAAAATTCCATGGTGCAAATATATATTTCTCCGCTTTTCAAGCTCCAAAAGGGAAAATGGAATTTTATTTTTCTAAAAAAGTTCAATTGGATATTCATAATCAAATTTAAATGATTATTCATTTTAAATACATTTGATTGATGAATTTATTTATTTTTTAGTGTTGATTTGATTATATGATAATTTATATATTGAAAAATGAATGTCAATCATTGAATTATAACTTAAAGTAACTCATGATTCATGAATTTAATTTCATTAGTTTAAGTGTCCATCATTGATTTTTTTTGTGGGAATTTTTATGTTGGTCATTCCTATTTTTGTAATTTTTATGGTCCGATCATCCAAATTCTTTGAAATGTCAAAAACATTCATGAACCTCTCTACCTTTTGTCTCTAAATTTTCTTTAAAACTTTGATAACAAGTTAAATGTATTAAATCATCTCTAAACCTACTTGGACTATTGATATCATAAATAAAATAATTCTGGATTCACAAATCAATTCTCAAAAAAAGGACAATATATTTTAATCCAACTTGTAACATCATGTCGAATACCAAATCTCAAATGTACGAATTGAAAATATTTTATGTAATAATAACATGGATTTCCTTGGTCCAAAGGTTTTGAATTATAAATTCAAATCTCAACCATTTCAATTTTAATTATTATTATGGCTATCAAACTCCAACACTTTTTTAAAAAAGGGTAACATATTAAAGATTTATTCATCACCAAAAATGTTTTCGAAATTCAAAACCTTCATTGTTCATAATCTATAACATTAATTTGCATCCAAGGCATGTTGTTCAAATAGCCCAACCATGGTCTTTCTTTCAATTTTGTGATGCATCATTGGCTAGCATCCCAAAAAATGTTTATCATTAAATGGCAACAAAACATGTAGGATAGGAAAAAAATTGTAATCTTCTTGTTATTTGGCAAGCTATAGGAGCAACCACTTTAAATCCTGCAACCTTAATATAAAAAAATCATGTTTTTTGACATTTTTTTCCCCAAAACAATAAAAAAAAAATCATTGCAAGGATTGTAGCCTCAAAAGATTTCACATTTTGCACAAAAAAACCGTTAAACCCAACCATAAGTTGGATGCACAATTCACAAAGCCATAAACAAAAAATTGTCCCCTATGCCAAAATAAAATAAAATATAACAACATTGGCCAATAATATTATGCAAATTATTAAAGTCTATTTTTCCCTAGTTAATCTTCTTGTACGGAACCAATCACTATTGGACAAATATATAGTATGTATGATATATCTTGACATGGTAATGGCATAAAATCTCCAAAGAAATGTATTGCCAAAAGGGTATATTATTGGACAAATTGTCAACTTTTCATACCACTATGATATGAGTGTAACATATTTACACAATTTTAGAGTATGATATGAATATAATTAATAAGAAAATCAAAACTAGCAAGAACGGAACTTGAATATTGGTTTTTGTGAAATATATGTTCCATTTTAATACAATCTCCATTTTAATCTCCAGTTGATTATAATGGATATTATTAATTTCAACTAAACAAGGGATAATTGTTAATAACATTTCAATCAACCACACAACTTGATTTTTTGGGATCATGATTTAAAACACATTGTTGTGTATCTCTAACGATAACATGTTTGGGATCAAAATCTCTTGCATGGTACATGACTATTCATTATTTTGAAAATATATAACTTGTAACCACTTGATTTAATATCTTCAATTCCAACGGATACTAACTTTACAACCCAAAAAAACATTAGTACCGAAAAGAAATGCAATCAACGATATTAGTTCCTATTATATAATGTATTATTCATTTAGCTCTCATACTTACCTTGTCCAAATATTGATTCCAATAGAGAAATTTGTAAATTGAAGGAAATACAATATCAATATTAAAGGGGATGAGCTTTTATTTTTAAGTAGAAAAGTACATGGGATTTGGGTGAATCCACAATAAAAAAACTAAGTCAAAGTATATAATGTCTTTGATATTTCATATTTTTAAATGATATTTTAAGTTCGTGTTGATTTTCTTGGATTTTTTTTACAACCAAAATATTCATGGGAACATGTGAAAAAATTTTAAATCAATTTAATAAAATTTTAAAAACTTAAAGTAAACCTTAATTCAATAAAAAAAATTCACTTAGAGAATAACTAGTTTTGTAGTTGAAATAGGAGGTAAAAATTGAAAAGAACATCCAAAAACAAAGTTACTTCACATATTTCATATAATTAAACACCATATTGGTTGATTTTAAACATCATTACTTAAATCATATTACATATCAATCAATAAACAATATACATGCCCAAGACAAATATAAACCAAAGTTGGTCTCATGTATGGGCTTAGACATGGTGTCAATGGTGTTGTTAATTCTAGTATTGAAGGCAAACCCAAACAACTTGGTTTTCTAGTCATAAATGTTTGACTTGATGTAAGAGATTTTATTTCCTTAGGAGCAAACAACATTAGGGTTCAAAGGAAATAGGGAATGACCAAACAATTGTTGTGAAACACCCAATTATCAATAAGGTTAGTAATAACTTGCATGTAATTGCTCAAGTTAGAGAACTTATGTACCTAGTAACATCCAAATAACTCACAAAACCTTTAAATTGGGTTGGGTATAATATTTTCAATACTTAAATGTTAGAAATTTCATCCATGTAGGTTATCAATTTTTAAACCCTATAATTGTAACACACCACTCTAAAATACCCATATCAAATTTTAATATTATATGGTTGTCAAATATTCAAGGGTTATTATGTCTACTTCTAATTAATATAATCCAATTGGGCAAGTCCTTTAGTTTTTTGTGTTGCCATCACCCTTTCTGCTTCTTGTCCTTGTTAATAACTTTGAATTCAGTATTGAATCACATAGTATCCTATATACTATGAAGTAACAATATTGAACTTTTGCCAAAAGAGGAAATAAAGAAGCATGTATTCTTTGATAAAACTCAAGTTTAGCACTTTGGTTAATGACAAAGAAAATCGATTCAATAAAGTAGTTTGAATATATCTTTGTCAATTGGCCTTGCCAAGAAGAAATTGGAGGTGAAAATAAACCTCAATTGTACATGTGTAATCCATTGTTGTGAGTTCAATTTAGTAATTCTCAATCACTTCATAGAACAATAGTTCAAAAGTCATTATCAACTTGGACTTAACTAATGTTCAACATGGGCTTGTGTTTTTAGTTACTAATGTCACCCAAAAAAGAACAAAACCTTAAAACCTACTTGGTTAATATTTTAGGCAACTCCTAATGTAGGCATTCAATAACCAACCCTTATGGATTATAAGTGGTTAAAACACCCCCAAAAAAGCAAGTTAATTAGTAATTCTGCATTCAATATGACAAAAAAATTGATACCATATAAGTTTTTTTAAATTGACTTTTTTCATTATTAAACATTACGTGGTGCCAAAAGTGAACAAACTTAGTTGCACATAAAGTTTCTAAAATAACAATTTGACCAACACTAATATGGACCCTTATGCAATTTTTTTAATGAAATACGATGGGTTTATTTTATGGTTAACTTGTTTTTGTTGGCCAACCCCACTTGGTCCTCTTTAACGAGACATGTTTGGGTGTATTTTATTTTATTTTATTTTTGTGTATATCACACATAGCATGGAAAAATGCAACATCAATGAAAGGTTTTTAGGTATTACATTAATCCCATAATTCACTATACAATACTTCTTGGTGTAACATTAATCATACACAAAATTCATATTAGTGCATCACTAACTCATAAAGTGACATGTTTTATTTAAATCAATCTTTTATTCACTAGGAAATTGTACCCCAAAAGTGACATGGCCCCTACCTTGTGAAATTTCTTAAATAAAAATGGATTAAACTTTTTAAGTCACCAAATCACATCCACTTTAGGGCTTACAATAGCCATTGATACTATGGAAGCTACCAAGGGCCATCCTCTTTTTGCTACTACTTTTTCATTGAGACCTTTATTATATTTTTATCCATCACTAGAGTTTTAACATCTACATCATTAGATCTAGCAAATTTTACCGATGCCATCCATCCTCTTGCAAAGTTTGCCATAACAAATCTCTCAAGATGTCACCTTCATCACTAAAAGCTTTCTTGATTTTGAACAAGCCTACATTGTGCATTATGATCTTCTTTTATCCATTGCCAAACCTTGTAGTTGTTACTACTTTGCTAATCATTTCGCTTTCTTGTTTGGTGTCATGTGTGATTTGCATTATGTACATGAATTTGAGAAGGTGGTTGAAAACTTCAATTCAATAATGAATGATGATGTAAGAAAGTGGCAATGTGCCTACAAATATTTTTTATTGTTTTCTAGGGTTCATAATGTGAACCTTAGAAAACAATAGAAAATTATGTTGACAATGGGATTGTCTATTTTTGTCTAAGCATTGGGAACTAACCTGCATCTTTGTTCTTATCATTCACTTGAATGGGATGCGATTCGTGGAATCAATGACAATGAAGGCACAAGTCATTAAGGAACACAACTTTTGGGATAAAAATTAGTTGGTTGTTTTGTTTTGATGTGTGTGTGGTTGGAAAGACCTTGAGCTAGGTGGAGATTGGGTATAAGAAGGGAGGTGTTGAAAAGCTAAGGGGAATTTTTTCTAATTATATATTTGGGGATAAGGCTTAAGGTCATAGAGCTATTGTTTTGAGTGTTTTATTTTCTTAGCTTTTGCATATCAAAGGGAAAAATGCCATGGTGTGAAGATTTTCTATTCATGCATTAGTCTTTTTAATTTCCATTGTGTAGAAGATGTGATGCACGATAGATGGATTTAAATAGGTATAGGGACATTAATCAAATACCTAATTTATGGGAGTTTTGGGCATAATTTTTGGGTTACTAGGGAAAATTTAAGGTATTAATTTCAAATCAATTTTTAAGGTTACAATTGTCTAAGACTTATGTTTGTTAATGCCCTCTTAATTGTGGTCACATGGAAGCCAAAATATCTTTTTTTCTTGGGATGTAATGGAGGAAGGAATGGGGATGCATGTAGATGGTTCATAAATGTTTAATGTTGATTGCCACATTAAAAGACCATGATAGCCTAATTGAAAAGAAACTAAAAAAAAATGATCCATTTAATGTCTTTAGGTCAACCTTTGTAGTTTACTTAAGCAGATTGTAGAACGACTATTTTATAATGATTAGCTCCAAATTGTAACTTTTACATTATATTCCTATGCATATGTGTTCATTGTAGACTTTATCTATTGTAATGAGTGATGATGTTATGCCCCTATTTTTAGGTTATAACAAGACCAAAGGGTTTACATAATGTCATTTGTGAGTGGGCATTCTACTTTCATTTTGTTTCTATTTGAACCTTGTGTTTGAAAATTTGTGTGTTATATTTGCATTGTGTTTTTTTTAATGGCCATTATGTGTGTTTGGAAAAGGAAATTTTCAATTGATATATGATGACAAGATAGATTAAAACTACATTGTTGGAATGTTATTTTCAATGTAACAAAAATGTTGATGATGTAAGCATATTGATCATGCCCCCTTGAATTTAAACTTGAACATGTATTGTTGTCATAAGCGAAATATGCTTATGGAACTCAAGTGGAATCCTTGTTGACATGCATACATCATAATCCTACAAATCATCTTGGTTTGCCCTTGTGGGCTGTTAATGTTTTAGCCCTCACAACTAACTTGGTTAAGAAAATCAATGTTGTTGATGAAGTAAAAACTATGAAGGAATGAAATAAGAAAAATTATGAACCTTTTAGGAAGTGCCAAGATTCTTGGGCAACATTTTTTCCTTCGATTGAACTATTACAATGGAATGATAGAGACGTCCACAATGTCAAGTGTCTTCTATGTTCTAATTCTATCATTTGTAGTGGACTTTACGTTTTTTATTGTTTGTTGTTGTATTATAGGGGCTATAAATTATGTTACAAAAAAATTAATAAACCAATTCATGGCAAGTTATTTGATGGATAATATTAATGTATTGCAATTATTGGTTAAAGTTGATGTTGAAGAAAGTTTTGAAAGGCATTCACATTGTTGAAAACACATTATTGTTATGAATAGTAGTTAAACATTTTGTTTACACCCATCTTGAGCTTAATTGCCCTTGAACTACAATTTAACCCCTTTTTTATGAAGGCAAACATTGTTTTTGCCATAGAACCATTGTCAATCTTGTTAAATCCATTCACCCATTTATGGGAAACTTTTGACTTTTAAGGTGTTGTGAAGTTCTATGTGAAAACACTTCAAACTAGCAGAATTTTTTATAATCCAAGTGTTGGGGGAATGTTTGAAAGAAAAATGTACATTTTCAACAATGTCCTTTAATTATGAAATGAAAATTGCACAACAAATTCAATTGGTTAGTTTTTGTTGTGTTCAAAAGTTCAATCCCTCAATGTGGTGTTTAATCCTTGGGTCAAAATATTTTTGTGTTTTAAAGTCCATATCTTTACTATAGTCTGTTATTTATTAAACTTTATTAGTATAATATTTGAGTCCACTACCTTTCATAGGCTTTTGGTTTTTTATTCAATTTTCAATTTTGATTCATTTATACTTAACAAAACCTTGTATTTTCTTGTTTCAACTTTCAATCCCTTGGTCTTTCATTTGTTTCATTAGGACTTACATAAGTATCTAGAATCTAGTTAGGAATTTTGTTTTTTTTTGTTTCAACTTTCAACCCCTTACAAATATTTAAGTCTAGACTCTTGGGTTGAAACAATAATTTTGTCATATATGCAATATCTAAACATGGTAGTGGTCATATGTTTAATTTATAAAGTCAAATTTTATGTTGTGCCTTGTGAAAGATAATTTAGCTTGTTGTGTTTGAAAAAGGAATTAAGATTCAATATTTTCAATCATTTACTCTTGAGTTATATATATATATATATAGGTGGTGTTATATTTCACATTTTCATTATGTACTTGTCGAAAACTATTAATGTTAAAATTTAAACATGAACCTTTTGTCAATTGTTTATGTTTTTTTTTGGGGCAAATAGTTAGTTATTGACTCTTTTGAATTTTTATTAACTATATGCTTAATGATTCAAATGTTTGTAATATCCAAAGAAGTGTGCCCATCATTTTAAAATCAAAGCCATTCATTCAAGCCTCCAAATTGTAAAATAAAAGGTTTATTTACACCAACATGGTATCATTTGATTTTTGGAGTGATTACTTGGTACTAGTTTCTTTTTGGTATTGCAAAACATGGGCAACACATGTGTAAAATAAAAAAATATTTCCATGTTGAAGCATAGAATATTTTTGAATATTTTCAAAAAAACTAATTTTATTTCACAACATTTTGTTTTTAGAATTTTTTTGGGGGTTGAATTCATCATTTCTAGAAATAATATAATTAATGTCAAAGTTGTTAACGTATTATAATATTTGATTTCCTCATCGATTTGGATATATGAATGGTTGCTGAAAAGATGCATATTCTTCATATGTATTTCCACATACCTATTCATAATGCTTAAAAAAAAAAAACATAACCAAAGGTTTTGTAATTTGAGGAACTTCTCATTTCAAAACTTGAATTAGAGGTTGTCGCGCTCCCAAGTCCCTTGTGGACCCACTCGAGGGTCCAAGTATGCGGCAATGCGGAAGCGGTTGGAACTTGGGGCACGATCCCGACTTCTAGCATTAGAAAGGGGTGAGAGGGGCGTGCTAGAAGCCCTGGGAAAGGCTAGGAAGAGTGGACAAGCTTGACTCACTCACACGGACCCTCCATGAACCACTCCAAGTGGTTAGTCCAAAGTTGGAGCATCTTTAGTGCTAGGAAGAACCACGGCCCGGACCTTGGGGAAACCATCACCTTCCCCTTTACTCATCATGGAACCTTTTTGGTGTTGGGACAAGCCACGGGTGAACTCGAACTCACTTTGAACACACACACTCCGGGCTCGGGAGTAAGCCACCACCTCACTCCCTTGGTGGGGAAGCCAACATCTTCCCCCCTTGGGGAAGCCAACCACTTCCCCCTTATAGTATACTCTGTAGCTCTCCACGGAAACTACATCCAAATGGCTATTTTTCCCGGGACTCCCGAGTGGGAGTCCCGAAATCGCGCCAAATGGGACTCCCGGGACTTTGGAGCCCCATAACTTTGCGAGCAGACCTCGGATTGCAAT
>Ga0116231_10009643_pt1 | contig 16118 bp, 12 predicted proteins | sample S1TSphgellanicum_2_FD_89695 | JGI IMG/M metagenome (GOLD analysis project Ga0116231, IMG submission 89695) | Host-associated microbial communities from peat moss isolated from Minnesota, USA - S1T2_Fd - Sphagnum magellanicum MG | ecosystem: Host-associated > Plants > Peat moss > Unclassified...
CATAAAGAATGTAAGGCGGCGTTGCATGTTCCCGCGGCGGCAGCGTATTGCGCGGATTCTGCGCCCAGGGCGTGCTACTCACCGGCGCACCGTCAATGCTGATCGGCAGTGGCAGCCTATTGGCCTCAGATGCCGTGCCCGGCAGCAACGGCGCCAGCGGCACATTGAAGCGACGGCAATACTCGCGCACGCGGGCATACTGGGTGCCGATGGTGGACGCGCCAAGTTCGGGCCGCCCGGGCAAGTCATAAGCCGTCATGCACCGCCCACCGACGCGCGCGTTGCCTTCCAGCACACGCACTCTCATGCCGGCCTCCTGCAACACCAGGGCTGCGGTCAACCCGGCGATGCCGGCGCCAATCACGATCACATCGCTTGTCTCGGCCGCCGCGGCTTTCCTCGGCGCGGCCAGCGCGGCCATAGCGCCGCCTAACATGGTTCGGCGCGGCAGCATCATATTATTGCCTCGATCCAGGTGCCAAAACGGGCACTGCATCCATGCCCACTACGAAACCCCAGTTTGGAAGGGTCTCGGCGAAAGGATGAGCAGCCTCTATGAAATGTCCGACATTCGGACGTTACAAACAGGAAGTCAGCTTCACCTGACCAAGCGCGCAAATAAGTTACGGTTACGCAGTCAAAAAGCACTTCTTTTTTGAAAAAAAGAAGCAAAAAACTTTCAGATCTCTGGAAGCGCTTGTTGAAACTGGCTTACTCAATGAACAAAAGTTTTTTGGTTCTTTTTTTCAAAAAAGAACATACTTCCTGTCATCCCTTGTCCGGCAACGGAGATGCCTGCACCAGCACGGCGGGGCGGCCCGGCTCAAGCCAACCAGCTGGCCGCAGGTCGGCTGTCGGCGGCGTATCCATCGGCAGGCTGCTATCCACCACAACCAAGAGGCGCCCTGCCAACTTGGTCGGCTTGCGATCCGCCGCCAGCAGGGCGCGCAGGCTTGCATACTGGGCCGCCTCCGCCTCGTAATCCGCATCCAACAGGCCATGCCGGTCCATGAATTTGTTCATGCTGGAGGAAACGCGCACGCAGCCCTCAGAAGCGGGCCGGCCAAGCCGGCGCTCCAGCAGATCAGGGTCGGTCGCGTGCATCTGCAGGCGAATGTCACCCCCAGCGCCGTCGGTGTGCCAGCCCTTCAGCGCCCATTGCCAGCCGAAATCCCACACACGCATGCCCGCCAGGCCAAGGCCACGCACATGGTGCTCATTGAACGTGCCCAGGGCGCGGAAATCCAGTATCTCGCTGCCGTGCTCGAACACACCCACCGGGGTGATGTAATACTCCTTGCGGGCCGCCTGGCCCGTGGATACCCGCACGGATCCCAGCGCGCGCCAGGCCTCCGGCCCACCGGATTGGGCGAGCATCACATACAGCCGTTCCACGTCCGGGTTGCGATCCACCACAATCACAATTTGCGGCCCCGCCACGCCACGCTTCGCGCCGCGCATCATCGCCAGCGCCCTGGCGGCAACCGCCTCCGCAAGAGACCGCGGCGGCAGCATAACGCCCGCCACCTCACGCGCCATGTCGGCCTGCAGCGAAGCGGCTTCGGCAACAACATCCGTGGCACTCAGATGCCGCGCCTGGCGGCTGAGTCCGTCCACCAGAGCGGGCGCCAGCGTGGTGACGTGCACGGGCGGCACCGGCTGCAACACCTTGTACGCTGTGAGTGGCAGCACATGCGGCGTTTCCACCTCAGCGGAGGCCCATAGTCGGGAGTAGAGGGGCGTCGCCAGAAGCGAGAGGCAAATTCCCAGGAACAGCAGGCCGGCCAACGCCAGGTTTCGCAGCGATTTCAAACCCATAGCCCCACCCTCGGCACGCCGGCCCCGCCACCCTTCAACCCATACATAGCACGAAGGGCCGGCCGTAAAGTACCATGCCGCCTTGAGAATGTTCAACAATTCTTGTAGAAAAGTCAGTAGGTTAAAAAAGGACGTTCTTTTCTGAAGAAAAGAACCAAAAGACTTTTATGCCTGCGCCTGGGGCAAAGCCCGCCCATGGCCCCGATCCTAAACGCGGCGGAGAGTAACACGCGCTTGCTTCCCGCGGAGCGGGCTCTTACTCCGCCGCGGCGTCCAGCGCTGCCCCTAGCCGCCCCTCCGCCAAAATCTGCGCGGCCGGATAATCCACCTTGCCGGTGCCAAGCAACGGGATCGACGCCACCTCCAGGATGTTCCGCGGCACGGCGATTTCCGGCACACCCAGCGCGCGCGCCCGTGCCAGAATGTCTGCGGGCCTGGCCGCCTTGCGCGTGGTGAGCAACAGCAGCGCCTCGCCCTTGCGCGAATCCGGCACCGCTACCACGGCATGGCGATCCTCCGGCCAGAGCGAGGCAACCAGCGCCTCCGCGGCCGCCATCGAAACCATCTCGCCGGCGATCTTGGCAAATCGCTTGGCGCGCCCGGTAATGGAAACAAACCCGTCGGCGGAAAAGCCAACAATGTCGCCCGTGTCGTACCAACCGTCCTCCGGCGGTTCCAGCACGCCCGGCGCGCTGGCGCGCAGGTAACCCAGCATCACGTTCGGCCCGCGCACCAGCAGGCGGCCGCCGCTGGCCACGCCCGGCACAGCTTCCAGCCGATGCTCGATCCCCGGCAGCTTGCGCCCCACCGTGCCCGGCCGGTTATGCATGGCGGTATTCATCGCCAGCACAGGCGAGGTTTCCGTCACGCCATACCCCTCCAGCACCCGCACCCCGAAACGCTCGGCGAAAAGCCGCTTGGTCTCATCCCGCACTTTCTCCGCACCCGCGAAAATATACCGCATGCGATAAAAATCGTACGGATGCGCGTATTTCGCCCAGCCATTCAAGAAAGTATCCGTGCCGAAACAGATCGTCGCGTCGCTATCATAGATCAGCGCAGGCACAACCCGATAATGCAGCGGCGACGGATAGAGAAAGGTTCTGACGCCGGCGAGCACAGGCAGCAGCGTGCCACCCACAAGGCCAAACGAATGGAACATCGGCAACGCCGTAAACACCCGGTCCGCCGGGCTGAAATCGATCACCGAGGCGAGTTGCGCGCAATTGGCCAAAATATTCCGATGGCTCAGCACAACACCTTTGGGCAGCCCCTCCGACCCAGAGGTGAACAGCACCACCGCTTCACTTCGCGCAGAAGATGAAGCTCCAGGCAGACGGCGCGCAAACAGCGCATCGCGTTTCGCGACCAGCTTCTCGGAAAGCCCAATGGAAGCCCGCACATCCTCCAGCCAGATGAAGCGCAGCTCCTGCTCCATCCGCTCCACGATTTTCGAAAGCCTGGCCTTCTCCACAAAAGCCCTGCTCGATATCACCACGGTCACGCGGGCCGCCTTGCAGGCCGATATCATGCCATCGGCGCCGGCGGAAAAATTCAGCATGGCCGGCACCCGGCCAAATGCCGAAAGCCCCAGCAGCGCCACCAGAGTCGCATTCGCATTCGGCAACATCAGCCCGGCATAGTCGCCCGCCGCGATCCCCTCATCCAATTTCCGCCCCAGCGCCACTGCCCCCAGCAACACCCGATCGAAGGAAAGCGGCTCGCGGTTGATATCCTCGACAATCAGCTTTTTGCCGCCATGCATCGCACGTGCATCCAGGAACGCCGTGAAGATGGACTTATCGATGTCCTTCGCCCTGAAGGAGGTTTCCACCATCACATCGTGCAACGCCCGCCCCACCGCCTCCCGGCGCGCACGGGGCGGCATCGCTTCGGCATGTTCCGGTGTAACATCCACCGCCGGATGGATCACGATGCGCACGCGGGGAAACCAACGCAGCCTGAGCTTGCCATGCATCTGGCCAAGCGGCGTGAACTGAGTGCCATCGATGCTGATCGGCAGGATTTTCGCACCCGCCTTGTCCGCCACCACGCCGGCGCCCTCAAAAATTTTCATCAGGCTGCCGGTCTGGCTGATGCGGCCTTCCGGAAAAATCATCAGCTTCTCGCCGCCATCGCGCACCGCTTCGATCATGCGGCGGATGGCGAAGGGATTGCTGACATCCACCATGAATGTGCGCACGGTGCAGGCGCCCAGGCGCACAAGCCGGTTGCGCATCTGGTGCGTGTGCACAGCGAAACTTGGATTGTCGGGCAGAAAGGTCGTGATCAGCAGCGCGTCGAGGTAGCTCAGATGGTTCGCCACGATCACCACGCGGTCGCCGGCCGCGCGATAATTCTGCATTCCGGTCACCCGCAACCGGAAAACCACGCGGAACAGCGCGCGGAAGAACGGCCGCAAGAAATCATTGGGCAGGATCCGAACAATAATGCAGCCCACACCAAAATTCACGCAGGCGAGTATTTCCAGCGCACGCGGGGCCGAGGCGCCCAGCGCGGAAATGGCGGCGATCGCGCCGGCGCCCGCGATCATGAAAGCCGCATTCATCACGTTGTTGGCGGCGACGGTGCGGGCGCGGCTCGAAACCGGCGCCTTTTCCTGCAGCATCGCGTTCAGTGGCACGGAAAATAGCCCGCCGCAGGCCGCAAGCCCAAGCAGATCGGCCAGCACGCGCCAGCCGGCGGGCGCGCCCAGCACCGCGCCCACCGTCGTCAGATGGGCCGCATGCAGGCTCGCATGCGCGAAATCCCAGCAAAACACACTCATGCCGAAAGCCGCCAGCGGCACATGCCGCGCCGAAACCACGCCGTTCAGCAGCCTGGCCGACAGCATCGATCCGCCGCCCACGCCCACGGCGAAGGCGCCCAGAAACAGGCTCACCACCGGCGCGCCCGCCTGCATGGTATCGCGCACCACGGATGGGAATTCCGCGATGATCGTGGCCCCCATGGTCCAGAACCAGGAGAGTCCAAGAATGCAGAGCCAGATTGGCCTGTTCGGGCGCACCGAGCGCACCAGCCGCAATGTCTCGGCGACAAAATTCCAGCTTATCCGGATCGAAGGGTCCGCGGCCACCGTGCGTGGAATTGCGCTCGCCGCGGCCAGCCCCGTGACCGCCGAGGCCATTGCCGCGGCCGAAACGATCGCCGGTCCGTGGGGCAGCAAGGCGAGCGAGCCGCCCAGCGTGCCGGCCAGGATGCTCAGGAAGGTGGTGGCCTCGATGATCCCGTTGCCTGCAACCAGTTCGTGATCCCGCAAATGTTCCGGCAGCAGGCCGTATTTGAGCGGGCCGAACAGCGTCGCCTGCACGCCGATGCCGAACAGGGTGACCAGCAGCACATTGATGTTGCCGGTGAGAAATCCCGCCGCGGCGAGGCACATCAAAGGGATTTCGCCAAGCTTCACCCACAGGATCACGCGGCGTTTGGCGAACCGGTCGGCGATCTGGCCCCCGGTCGCCGAAAGCAGCAGGTACGGCGCGATGAATAACGCACCGGCGAGTGCCGCGAAGCCTGCCCCGGCGCCGCCGATTTTGAACGCCGCCAGTGCTATCATGGCGTTTTTCAGCAAATTGTCATCGAAGGCGCCGCAGGCTTGCGAGATGCATAGCGGCCACAGGCGCCGGGATTTCAAAATTCGTAATGTATGCCCAGCATCATTCATGATCCGGTCTCCGGCTTGGGGTGAGAACCGCGCTCATGCAACAAGCCGCAGGCAGCTCGCCACGATCTCGTCCGCCATGCGCGAAAGCGGGCCTTGCAACCGGCCATATTGCAGGAATGTCGCCGGCTGCAGCACCAGGCCGATAATGCCCGCCGATACCAGCACCGGGTCGCGCGCCGGGATCTCGCCGGCCGCCATCGCCTGTGTCACCAGCCGAAACACGATGTCCACCGGGTTGGTTTGCCCAAGCGGCGCGCCCGGCAAATGATCGTAATGCGACATCAGCAGAAAACGGAAGCGGAGGTGATCCTCGTCGTGCAGCCGGCAGGCCAGCCGCACCAGCCCTTCCAGCCGCTCCCGAAAGCCGCCCGAAGCAGCGGCCACTTCGATCATCTGGCGGCCGTAATCGCGATAGCCTTCCACGAACAAGTCCCGCACCAGATCGTCCTTCGATCGGAAATGCGCGTACAGATTTGGCTTGGCCATGTCGCAGGCGGTGGCGATGTCCTGCACCGAAACACCGTCCACACCCCGTTCCGCGAACATTTTGAGGGCCTCCGCCTTGATCGTATCGCGCTTGCCGCCTGCTCTTTCTGACACGCCCTAAAATCCTTACCGACCGGTCGGTAAGTAATGAGCTCAGCGACGCGGCCTGTCAATCCGCAATCGCACCCTGGGCTGAAACACGCGATTGTAATGAGGGTGTTGGGCGTGCCGGCGGTGCACAGCCTTGTGCTTCAAGAAATACGACCTAGAATATTTGGATAATGTTTTGCACAACCAGGGCGTTATTATCATGTATTATCGCCTCTTCATTTTGGATCGAGATGAGAACTTGGTAACGGGCGTCGATTACCAGTCGCCCAGGGATGACGAGGCCCTGGACTGGGCGAGCTTCGTTCTTGCCCCCGGCCGCATCGGCGAGCTTTGGTGCGGCACGCGTCGCGTCGGCCGCGCCGCCCCCTTGGATGACGGCCCGCCCGGCACCGAATTGCGCTTCATCGGCCGCGAACCAGCCGCAGACGCCGCGCAGGCCGCTTGCCCGTTCGGGTGAGCTGCGCCTGATGAGAGTCATGACATTGAAGTTAAAAAAGACTCTTCTTTTCTGAAGAAAAGAAGCAAAAGACTTTTATTCCTGCGCCCGCGGAAAGATCCGCGCCAGGGCCTCGATCTTGGAAGTTGCGGAAAAGGGCAAAAGTCTTTTGCTTCTTTTCTTCAGAAAAGAAGACTCTTCCTGTCTTACCTTACCGGCTGCGCCTCTTCCGCGGCCGCCTTGCCCGCCCCGCCCCGCACATCATGCGCGCCGAAATATTTGGCGCCCTTCTCCGGCCGGGCGTTGAGCGGCAAAAACCCGTCCTCGCCAAAACCATCATGCCCCGCCAGGCTCGGGCCGCCAACCAGTATGCCTTCAGCGACGCCCCAGTAGCCCGCGTCCTTAAAACTATAGCCGCGGGATTGCAGCAGGGCGCGGGTATCCGGCGAAAGCGCCTGGCGTTCCACAAACACCACGTCCGGCATCCATTGCTCATGGATGCGGGGCGCGTCGATGGCCTCCTGAATGGTCATGCCGTGGTCAATAACATTGAGGATCGCTTCGAGCGTGATGGTGATAATGCGCGATCCGCCCGGGCTGCCGATCACCATCACCAGCTTGCCATCCTTGGTCACGATGCTGGGCGACATGGAGCTCAGCGGCGTCTTGCCGGGCTGAATGGCATTGGCCTCGCCCTGAATCAGGCCGAACATATTGGGCACACCGGGTTTGGAGGTAAAATCGTCCATTTCGTCATTCATGACGATGCCGGTATCGCCCGCGACTTTGCCGGCGCCGAACCAGTTGTTCAGCGTATAGGTCACACTCACGGCATTGCCCATGGAATCCACCACGGAATACTGCGTGGTTTCGGTGCCCTCATGCGGTGTCGCTGCGGCGGCATGCAGGGTGGCCGAGGGCGTGGCGCGAATGGGATCGATATCGGCGCGCAGTTTGGCCGCGTGGGCGGGGCTGATGAGGTCGGCCACCGGGTCTTTCACAAAATCCGGGTCGCCAAGATCGCGGCGGTCGGCGAAGGCACGCCGCATGGCTTCCACCAGATAGTGCACGTCATCGGCCGAGTGGAAGCCGAAGCTTTTCAGATCATAGCCTTGCAGGATCTGCAAAATTTCGCAGATCATCACACCGCCGGAGCTGGGCGGCGGGGCGGAGATGATATGGAAGCCGCGGTAATCGCATTCCACGGGGGGCAGTTCGCGCACCTTGTAATGGGCGAGGTCGGTCGTGGTGATAATCCCGCCCCCCTTCTGGCTTGCTTCCGCGATGGCCGCGCCGATCGGGCCTTTGTAGAAGGCAGCCTCCGGACCTTCCTTGCTGATGAGTTCAAGCGAGTGGGCGAGCTGCGGCTGCACGAGCTTATCGCCTTCCTCCAGCGGCTTGCCGTTTTTCAGGAAGATCGCGGCAGCGGCCGGATCTTTCGCAAGGGCCGGGGTAGAGATCTGGAAGATGCCGGCATCGCCCTGGCCGATCGTAAATCCCTCGCGAGCGAGGCTGATGGCGGGGGCCATCAGCGCGGCGCGCTTCATGGTGCCATATTTCTCGCGGATATAGTCGAGCCCCGCGGGGGAGCCGGGAATGCCGACGGAGAGCCATGAATCGGTCGAGAGGCCAGGCACCACCTGCCCATCTTTCTGATACATGGTTTCGGTAGCCGCACCCGGGGCCTTCTCGCGGAAATCGATAAACGTACTATGCCCATTGGCCAGGCGGATTGTCATGAAGCCGCCCCCGCCAAGATTGCCGGCTTCGGGATAAACCACGGCCAACGCGTAGCCCACCGCAACGGCGGCATCCACCGCGTTGCCCCCCTGCCGCAGGATGGCGGCTCCCACGTCGGAGGCCAGGTGCTGAGCACTCACCACCATACCTTCCCGGGAGTCGACGGGCGCCGGATCGGCGGCTTGTGCGGTGATGGGGAGAAGCAGAAGGGCGAGGACGATCTTGCGCATGGCGGCGAAATTAGCCGCCGGGCGTCGCGGCGTCATGTTGTAATTTTCGTGAGCGATTTGCCCATGCGGAGGAGCGGGACCTTAACGAGGCCAACCGTATCTTCCATGCGCTCGATCACATGGTAGCCGCAAGCGGCGTAGAGCTTCTCGCCGGAAAGCGTGCTCCCCAGTTCCACGGATCGGAAACCCGCCGCGGCCGCGGCCTGCTCGCAGAGGGAGAGGATGAGGCGCCCGACGCCCTTGCGGGCATAGTTGGGGGCCGTGTACATGGCGCGGATTCGGGCGGCCTCGGTAGCGGGATCAAGCAGGCGCCCATCACGGCTTTTGGCATGATCGCCCCCATAAAGCGTCGCGCGCCGGCTCCATCCCCCGCAGCCGGCGATGGCAACGCCATCATGGACAATAAAGTAGGTGCGGTCCGCGACAAGCTGCGTATCCAGCCCCATAATCTGCCGGCTGGCCTCGATTTGTTCGTGGGTAAGGAAGGGTTTTTGGAGGTGCGTAATAGAGGCGGCCATGAGGGCGCGCAGCTCGTCCAGGTCGTCTTCCGTAGCCAGCCGGTGCGTAAAGGGCATTTGCTGTGCTTTGCTCCCGGGGGTTGCGCTGTCCCACCAGAGAAAGAAAGATTTTAACACAGATGAACACAGATGAAGCGGGATGAACACAGATAGGTGCGGATGATGCTGAGCGCTTGGCCATTACCGGTTCAGCATGACCCGCCTGATTTCCATGCGGGAGGTACCAAAATTCAATAGGAGACAGACCGGGATGCCGGTTGCCTTCAAGTAATTCAGGCATTGCGCAAAATGGGCGTCGGTGAGCGCTGTTACAGACTTCAATTCCAAAAGAAGGGTCTTTTCGACGAGAATATCGGCGAAGAAGTCGCCTACGACGAGGCCATCATAAACGACAGCAATTGGGACCTGCTGCGACACGGATAAGCCGGCCTTGGCTAACTCATGTGCGAGGGCATTTTCATACACTTTTTCCAGAAACCCGTTACCAAGCGTGTTGGCAACCTGATACGCACATCCGATGACCCGCCGCGTGAGCTGTTTCTGCTCACCGGCATCTGTGTTCATCTTTTCTTATCTGTGTTCATCTGTGTTAAATCTTTCTTCCTTCTTTTTCTTGGTAAGCAACGAAGGGATGGATTGGCCAAAACCAATCCATCGCCCTCTCATCACGCGCTTACTTCAGGATGATTTCCACCCGCCTGTTCTGCGGCTCCCGCACACCCTTGGCGGTCGGCACCAGCGGGTTGCTTTCGCCATAGCCATGGATGGAGATTTCCCCCGCCGCCACACCGTCGTGGATCAGTTCCTTCTCCACTGTCTCAGCCCGCCGCACCGAAAGCTTTTGGTTATAGCCAACGGTGCCCGAAAGATCGGTATACCCATTCACCTCGATGCGGGTCGTCTGCACGTGGGTGGAGGCATCCGCCGCCGCCTGCACGATCTGCTTCGCGCGCAACGTCAGGTCAGCACGATCCCAGTCGAAGAACACCAGATATGTGCGCACCGGGATCGGCGGTGCCGAAGGCGGCGGCATTTCAGCCGGCGGCGGTGGTGGTGGCGGTGGTGGCGCCGCGCCGAAATTATAGGCGAGACGCCCATAATAGAAGCCGCCGTCGATGCCCCAGGGCGAGGACGGAATGTATTCCACCGCATTGTGGTAGCGGGATTCGACGGTGGTGTGGTCGGCGTATTTGTCGGTAAAATTGTTGGCGCCGAGGGTGAACTTGATTTCCGGCGTAATCTTGTAGCCGATCTCGATATCGCCGATCCAGGCAGGGGCGTTGCGGTTCGCCGTATAGGGCGTGCTGCCACTGCTGCCATCGGCGAGTATTTCCACCGATTGGCCGAAACGGGTGACGCGCGACATGAAACTCCATTTATCGTAAGTGTAGGTGCCCTGCAGAATAATCTTGCTCTTGGGCGTGTCGGTGGAGATTTCCGAGAGCACGTCAGGCGTGAGTTGCGCGGAGGCTTCCTCATGCGTGATCTTGATGTAGGACGCGTTGGCCGCAACCAGCCAGTTGATCTTGCCGTAATCGCCCAGGAACGAGGTGTAATCGATGGTGACATCCGCACCATAGTTCCGCGTGGCGACACCGTTGGTGAAATACTGCGCGTTCACGTTGCAGCCGCTGGCCGCCGAGCAGGTGGGCGGCAGCAGGCCGCTGAGCTGCAGCGCGGAGATGGCCGCGGCACCACCGATCAAGCCTGAATCGACGATCTGGTCACGAATATCGATCCGGTACAGATCGACCGCGACATGCATGCGGTCGATCGGTTCGGCGACGATGCCCACCTCGTAGTTCTGCGACCGCTCCGGCTTCAGCGGCACCGCGCCCAGCGATTTCGCGGCGGCCGAATCCACCGGGAACTGGCCGTCCGCCGTCGTCGGGCCCACATTGACGGCGGCGAAACCTTCCTGCGCCAGCGAAGGAGCACGGAAACCGTTGCTGATGGTGCCGCGAAGGGCAAATTGCGGGGTGAAGTCGTAGCGGGTGGTGAACTTGCCGGTTTCGGTATCCTTCACGTCGCTATAATGCTCGAAGCGGCCGGCGAGATCGACCTGCCAATGTTCGATCGGGTTCGTGTTGAGGTCGATATAGACTGCCTCGTTGGTACGCTCGTAATAGCCAGCGCTGGCCGTGGTGAAGCCCGGATAGGCCTGCGCGCCGCCGCCATAGGTCGATGGAAAGTCACCCGTCTCGAGCTGATAGGTGTCGCGGCGGAATTCGCCACCGAAGGCGATGCTCAGCGGCTTGGCGAAGAACCCGAGATCGATCGGCTTGTTGAAATCGAGATTGGTGGTCCATTCCGAATCGTTGAACTCGCCGTCGTGGAACGACGTGGGCGACGTGCCGAATTCGTGCAGGTAGTCGGTGTTGATCGAGGCGATGGTGGAAAGGTTAATAACGTCAGCGCCATAGGTGGTGCTGAGGTCATAATGCCAATCGTCGGGCAGATCGCCCCTGAGACCCACCGTGCCGGCATAGTCGTCTTCATTGGTGGCCTCGACCGGCTCGAAACCGTTCGGATACAGGCCGAACGCGGTCAGGTTGCCGAATGGCGTGCCGGGTGCCGGCACGTAGGTGCCGCTGGTGTTCGGATCGCGATAGTTCTCAAAGGATTCCGAATGACGATAGCCATAGGTCGCAAAGGAGTAGATTTCGGCGGCAGGGCTGATCGTGTAGGCGGCGTTATAGCCGACAGTCGCCACATTCTTGCGCGGATCGCCTTCGATCTGGCTGATCGTCTTGGGATCCGGCACCGTGAAGGGTGTTGCGAGCTGGGTGCCGGTGCCGTTGGGGCCGGTGACACCGGGGAATGTGCCATCGCGATTGGTGTGATCGTGATAGGTGTAATCGGCGGCGAGATCGAAATAGCCGTTACCCCCGAGCGACGTGCCCATGCTGCCGCCGAGGTTGTTGGTAAAACCGTCCTGAACGTAGGTGGCGCCCTCCTGCGCATAGGCGCTGCCGCCATGGTCGGCATGTTTCAGAATGATGTTCACCACGCCGGCGATCGCGTCCGACCCATACTGGGCGGCCGCGCCGTCACGCAGCACTTCGATATGGTCGATCAGGCTGATCGGAATCATATCCAGATCGACAGGGTCCGATCCGCCGACAGGGCCCACATCGGCGTTGATGTTGGCCGAAACATGGCGGCGCTTTCCGTCGATCAGCACCAGCACATCGTCGGGCGATAGGCCGCGCAAGCGGATCGAGCGCACGTTGCCGGCGGTGTCGAAACCGACTGGCGGCAGATCGAGCGAAGGCAGAACCTTGTTGAGCGCATCAAAAACGTTCTGTTCGCCGGTGGCCTGCAATTCGGTGGCGCTGATCACGTCGACAGGGGCCGGGCTGTCCTGCTTCGTTCGGCCCTGCTGGCGCGTGCCGGTCACGATCACGTCTTCCGCGGGGGCGCTCGGGGCGGGTGTGGCATCCGCCACGGTTGCGGTTGCGGCGGGGACCGTTTGCGCCTGCAGCCCGACTGGCGCCAGAAGCGTCAGTGTGGCAACGGTTACGTTCTTAATCTTCAACGATCTGTCTCCTTGAACGAGAATGCCGGCGGGCAGGTGGGCGCCCGGTACGGATGAGGTCAGTGTGTCTTTGCCGCAATCACTTCGATCTCGATCAAAGCCCAGGGCGCGGCGAGTGCCGCCACCTGGAAAGCGCTGCGGGCCGGCAAATTCGGCTGATCGGGCGTGCCGAAAAATTTGCGGTAGGACTTCATCATGCCGGGGAAATCCATTTTTCCGCCCTTATCGGGGTCGCCGGCCATGAAAATGGTCATCTTCACAATGTCGCCCATGCCAAGGCCCAGGCGGGCCAGCGTGGCCTTGATGTTGGTCAGCGCACTCAAGGTCTGCGCCTCGGTATCGCCATAGGCGGCGCGGCTATCCTTGGGCGCGGATTTGTCGATCGGCGAGGCCAGCGCGCCGCTGACATAGATCGTGTCGCTGCCGGCGGGAACAGTCACCGCGGCGGCGATCGGGAAATCGCTGCCGAGGATCGGCGTGCGCGTGATGTCACCCGCGCGTGAAGCCGCTGGAACCAGCGCGCAAAGCGCGCCGGAAAGCAGAAGCATGATGCGATACATGGTTAGTCGCCGCAGGCAGGCCTGGAGCGACGGCGCCATAATACGCTTTTGCATATTGATGCACTCGATGGTGGAAATCGTTTCCGTCCTTCTCACAACGGGCGTTCCGAACGCGCATGGAGGATCAAGGCGGTAGCAGACCGCATTTCATTTCCAAATGCGTGTCTCCCAAGCCCCCCGGCGTTGCGGAACGATACGTAAGGAAAAACCACATTGTCCAGAGGCTTTAAGCAAAGCGGCGGCTGATTGCACTAAAGCCAGACGTAAAATGCGCAAAAAGATGGCAGAAAAACTGCGGGTTGGCCGTTTTGATGTGCAAAATTGGGTTGCACAAAGCGACGGATGGTTGCTGCACTGTTGCAGATTCGTCGCATATGTTGCCTTGGCGCAGGCTGCTCTGGCGGAGATCGGGCCGTTTCCCCGTGAACACGTTTGTTTGAACAACGCGCACCCCCCAAGAAAACGGGGTCTGGGGCCTGGCCCCAGTGGGCTCGCCACCGAACGCCACCGGTTCAAGTCTCGGTGGCGAGGGGCAAAGCCCCTGGCCTTTCTGAGTTGGGGCCCCCAATTGCCGGGCTTAATGTCAGGGAGGTTATGATGGCTTACACCGCAATCGCCACCACCAAGGCCGGCCGCGACGGGCATGTCGAAAGCTCGGATGGGGTTCTTAAGCTCGATCTGGCGCCCCCCGGATCGAAAAAGCCGAATGCCACCAATCCGGAGCAGCTTTTTGCCGCGGGCTACTCGGCATGTTTCGGCTCTGCCATCATGGCGGTCGCCGGCGCCGGCAAGCTGAAGCCGGAAGCCGTGCATGTAACGGCCGAAGTGACGCTGCATATCGAGGACAACAACTACTTCCTCAGCGTGAAACTGAAGCCGCAGATCGATGGGCTAGACCGCGCCACGGCGGAAGATCTGGTGCACAAGGCGCATCAGGTGTGCCCGTATTCCAAGGCGACACGAAACAACATCGACGTGGAGATCGAACTCGCATGAGCGGCATCGCCCTGGTGACGGGTGCCACGGCCGGCTTTGGGGCGGCAATCACGCGCCGCCTCGTGGCTGATGGATATCGCGTGATCGCCACCGGCCGCCGCCAGCAGCGTCTGGATGCCTTGCGTGAGGCGCTGGGCGATGCGCTGCTGCCGGTCCGGCTGGATGTAACGGATGCGGGCGCCACCGATGCGCTACCTGGCAGCCTGCCTGAAGCCTGGCGGAACGTGGATATCCTGGTCAACAATGCCGGCCTGGCCCTGGGCCTCGGGCCGGCGCAGGAGGCCAATGTGGCCGACTGGGACAGAATGGTCGCCACCAATGTCACCGGCCTGATCCACATGACGCGCGCGCTGCTGCCCGGCATGGTGGCGCGCGATCGCGGGCATGTGGTGAATTTGGGCAGCACCGCCGGCACCTACCCCTATCCGGGCGGCCACGTGTATGGCGCCAGCAAGGCGTTCGCCAAACAATTCACGCTGAACCTGAAGGCCGATCTGGTCGGCACCCATGTGCGCGTCACGGATATCGAACCGGGCCTGTGCGGCGGCACCGAATTTTCGGAAATCCGGTTCGGGGATGCTGCCAAGGCGGCCGCACTCTACGCGGGCACCGAGCCATTGACGGCCGAAGATATCGCGGAGGCGATTTCCTGGGTGGTGCGGCTGCCGGCGCATGTGAACATCAATCGCATCGAGATGATGCCAACCTGCCAGGCCGCGGGGCCTCTTGCGGTAAAGCGGCTGGCTTCGTGAAACGCAAGGATACCGCCAAACTGCTCGACCGCTACCGGGTAACCGATGGCAAAGGTTTCCGGCTGAAGGATTATGACCCGGCCGATCACGGCAAGGGTCTGATCGGCCAATCCGAAATCGATTCCCTGCTGGAAGATGGCGTGGCGCGGCTCTCCGCGCTGCAGCTGCGCCTTTACGCGGCGGCAAGCTGGAGCCTGCTGCTGGTGCTGCAGGCGATGGATGCCGCCGGCAAGGATGGCACCATAAAACATGTGATGACGGGGGTGAACCCGCAAGGCGTCGACGTGGTCTCGTTCAAGCAGCCGGGGCCAGTGGACATGCTGCATGGTTTCCTGTGGCGCATCCACGCCCATGCCCCGATGCACGGGCGAATCGGCATTTTCAACCGCAGCCATTACGAGGATGTTCTCGTCTGCCGTGTGCATCCTGAATTGCTGGATGGGCTGAAGCTGCCCGATGCGTGCCGGGGCAAGAAATTCTGGAAACATCGTCTGAAGGACATCGTCAATTTCGAGGAATACCTGCAGCACCAAGGTACCAAGGTGATCAAGATATTTCTGCATCTTTCAAAAGAGGAGCAGAAGCGGCGGTTTCTCGCGCGCATCGACGAGCCGGGAAAAAACTGGAAATTCAGTTCCGCGGATTTGAAGGAGCGCAACTTCTGGGACGCCTATCAGGAGGCCTACCAGCACGCGATCGAAGCCACCGCCACACCGGATGCCCCCTGGTTCGTCGTACCCGCGGATAACAAGGCCTTCGCGCATCTCGTGGTCGCCGAAGCGCTGATCGAGGCGCTGGAAAAGCTGGAATTGAAGGAGCCTTCGCCGCCGCCGGCCGAAATTGCCTTACTGAAGGAGGCCCGCGCCAGCCTGGAGGCGGAGTAAGGGAAGGAAGGCCTTCTTTCTTGAAAGAAAGAAGCAAAGAACTTTTGTTTCTTTAGTCGGTCTCAGCAGCGCCTTGATTGGCCTTGGCCAATTCCGGTAACCCAAAGCGTCGTCATCTGTGTTATACTAACACGATTTGAGTTTGACCGTCGCTCTTCTTCCCCCTCCCCCTTGTGGGGAAGGTCGGGGTGGGGGGTCTCGGCCGGGCAAGAGTCAAAATCCGTCTAGCCTGGTATTATACCGATCCGAGTTGAGTTTGACCGATGCCAAAATCCCTCGCCCGCGAAGCGGGAGAGGGAAGGGGCCCGCCGCGAAGCGGTGGGAAGGGTGAGGGCTCTCAGGCAAGAGTCACAATCCATGCAGC
>Ga0116231_10009644_pt1 | contig 16117 bp, 14 predicted proteins | sample S1TSphgellanicum_2_FD_89695 | JGI IMG/M metagenome (GOLD analysis project Ga0116231, IMG submission 89695) | Host-associated microbial communities from peat moss isolated from Minnesota, USA - S1T2_Fd - Sphagnum magellanicum MG | ecosystem: Host-associated > Plants > Peat moss > Unclassified...
AATTTTATAGATCAACCAGTGTAATTTGGTAAACATTCGCGGGTAAAGAATGTTATGACAAGGTGCTAAATGAAGAATTTTAAAGAATTTTAATGTGCAAAATGAAGAATGTCATCACTAGGTAGTAAAGTAGGTAGTTAGTATAGTAGTTAGGTTAGTAAGATAATTAGTTATTAAAGTAGTTATGTCAGTAGGGGGGGATAATTAGTAAGGTACCAAGGTTGGTATAATATTTATGAGGGTAGGAAGGTGAACAAGGTATGTGTGAGGTTAGGTCTAGGAAAAAAACAACAAAAAACAAACCAAAAGAAAAGAAAGTATAGTGGTCAGTAGCAAAAATAAATGGACTGTCATGAACCCCATCTAATGCCAAATGAAAAAACGCAGCCCATCCAATGGATAGAACAACCAATTGGTGCATTGGTAGTTGCTGGTTCATTCTGGCCATAAAAATGTACATGTTTACAGTGTGCTGCTAAAGGGCTAGAGTGAACCAATAGCAACCAATGCATTAATTGGTCATTCTATCCATTAATGGGCTACATTTTTTCATTTGGCACTAGATGGGGTTCATCATAGTCCATTTTTTTTGTTGTTGACCATTGTAATTTTTTTTCTTTTTGGTTCTTGGCCATTTTTCCCATGGACTTGACTTCACACATAATTACCCTATTCATTTTCCTACCCTCATAAGTACTACACCAACCTCGATACCTTATTTATTATCCCCTACTGACATAACTACCCTAATAACTAGTTATCCTATTGACCTAGCTATTGTATTAACCACCTACCCTACTAACCTAGCTACCCTATTAATTACATACCTTACTAACTTAACCACTGTACTAACTACCTACCTTACTACCTAGCTACCTATATACATAACCACCCTATTGACATAAATATTTTACAAACTTAATCACCTTGATAAGGTAACTTGTTTCTTATGTACTAACTTGCCTATCTACCTAACTACCGATTTATCTATGTTTTTTACATAGCCAAATACCTAATTAGCTACCAATTCACTTTTTCCACCCCCACCCCCCTTCCCCTTCAATCCTACCCATCAATTTATTAAGGTTCACCCTAGTTCATGGATGATGAACATAGGTCTCCATATGTAAGTATTACAAACAATTTATTATGGAAACAATGCCATAATTGCATCCATTTTGGTTTAATTAATGCATATTTTACTAAATTTTGTTTACCTAATTTATTATTGAATAGACATCACAATACATCTTTTCATGTAATTATTACAAGTACGTACTATTGGATTATGGTTTAAGTTTAAGGTTGGGACACATAAATTAATTAATAAATTTTTCACAAATGTATAGTAATTAACCTAAAGTAGGCTAAATTTGAGGAGAAATTTTTAGGGTTTACAAATATGTGAAATAATACAATTTCATTTTATATCTTCTTCAAAGAAAGTGGAAAAAACTAAGTTGGAGAGATCATACAAAGGTAAAAGACAAATATATATTTTTTGGTTTTGTACAAAATTTATTTGATTTTTTTTAAAGATTAAGGTATTTTCTTTCAATCAATAAATATATATAGTTTAAAACCTTTAAATTTTGGTTTCTAAATTTTTTCCTATCTTTTTAAATTTGTTTATTTTGCATTATATAATTTGTATAGTTTATATAATTTTTTGGGTTTAGGGCATACATCACTTGGACTTTTTTTTATTAGGGTTTGTATAGTTAGGGTTGTAATAAGGCTTATGGAAAAATATCATTTGGATTTTTAGGGTTATACCTTATGATTTAGTGTATAGGGATTTGGTTCATATATTTAAGGGCTTAAGGTTTATACTCTAAACTTTGTTCATTGTATTGGATTTTGATCTTATCACTTCTTTAAATCTATACCATAATTATGAATCTCTTTGTTTCCATATGTTCCATAGTTGTTAGAGCTTAATATTTTCTAACCCACTTTTGTACGAATTATGATCTTCTAGGGTTGCGTTTTCAAATGGGACTATAAACTTTGGTGGAAGGTTATCATCTTTTATTCCTAAAGGTATGCATTTATCTCTTATTACTTCTTTTGTTTTTTGTTTATATTTTCACAATTCAACCTCTTTTCATTTCCTAGTTATTGGATATAGAAAGAAGGTCAAGTTTCATTAAGTATATAACCATAAATAAAGATTTTACACCTTTATACACATATTTCATATTCAATATCTTTTTGTAGTTTGATTTTTTCATACCCATATGTGAATAATGCATTGACTCCCCACAACTCGTGTGGGTTTTATGGCCTAAGGCAAGTATTACATTTTGCACCTTTCAAACAATGTGCATTAATTATTATTATGTGGGTATTGCTACATGGGGTTTTTAGACATTCTAGGTTTAAAATACAATCCGGGTATTACATATGTGAACATTTTCAATGATAGAAGGTTTAATAATTCAATGTGGGTATTACCAAAGTTTGTTTTAGTATATGGGTTCATAATGCAAGTGTTATACATTATGTACATTGGAACAATAAATATTTTATATCATGATATGGGTATTGTAATGGGAATTCCAAGTCACAACATTGATTTTAAAGGAGCCATGTATGTATGCATTTTGGGTTTTTGTTCAATGATGAATGTTTATAGAATTATAAATTCTCTTAGTCCAAGAATTTATCCTACTTCCTTCAATCATGGGAAGGGTTCCAAAGTCCCATTCCATTCATGTCCGAAACCCCACCAAGTCCCCTTTCTCAAACATGGACTTGGTGTGGAGGTCCAGGATACGCCATGGAGGGCAAAATAAAATGACCTTTCAATTTGCTTATGTTCCATATGCTCGCATCTCGGAATTCTTGGAAGGTGAACAAAGGGATACAAGCACCCTTGTGGAATGGAATGTTTATAAAAACTTCCCAAGCCAAATGGATGTCAAGCAACCAAGTATCAAAAACCACCTCAGGCATACATGGTAAACATTTATGGCTTTGGCCTTTTTTTATCTCTTTAATTCATATACTAAAGATGTAATCATTTATGTCTTGAAAGTTTTTTGGTTTAAGTATTAATGCAGATATGGACCAGAGGATTATTGGAAAAACTCAACCCACACTCGATCTATTAAATGAAGATGCCTAGCATCATTCTCAATCAAATGTCTATACACACGACCTAATGTGGCTGAAATCATAATTTATCATAAGGCCCATACACAAACTAACGGGTCATTCACACATGTTGAGCATGACCCAAAATCAATTTCTTGTATGTCTCATTATGTTCCACAAATGTCACAAGCATTGAAGGACTACATATGGGCCTAACTAAACTTAGGTTACATGGCCAAACAAATATATGACAAGCATAAAACAATTTGGTGGGAACGTGTGAATGCGGGTCAAAGCATGACAAAAGATGATTTCATTCGGCTTCAAGACATTGCATATTTGGATCAAAAACATAAGAAAGGGAGTTGGCATTTACACACCAACCTTACAATTTCAATTCGGTCTTGGGCTTTCTAACATTCGGAAGATTTGTTCTTTTCTCAAGATGTTGATGAAATCAATGAGATTCAAATCCCATTCACCATAGGCATTCAGACACCAACTCAATGTGAGTCCATGCTATCATATGGTCACAATGGTGCCATTTTTATGGATGCCACATTTGGCACAAATGGCATGAAATTCCATCTATTCACCTTGATGGGGTTTGATGATCATCGCACGAGTGTCCCTTTAGCCTTGATCATTGCAAATAGGCAAACAATTGAAGATTTGATTGAATGGTGAAACCATTAAAAGATAAGATGTTATCACACATGCCACATTGGAAACCATCATGTTTTCTTATTGATGATGCACCTCAAGAATTGAAGGCATTATGGTTAGTTATATACCTAGTACCTACTTTGTGTTTATTTCTTAAATGTTTTTTAATATCTTTCATAAAATTTTTGATTACTTCAAATGCATTTTATGTTATACTAATTCCATCCATTCATGGAGATTTTATTGCATATGTGTCCTTATTAAAGTCGTATGGGGTATGGACAAGGTTCTCATCTACCTTTATTGTTGGCATGTTCTCAAAGCATGATGCTTATGTGGTACTGAAAAAATCAAAGATGTGGAAGTGCGGGGTGGAATCCTCAAAGACCTTCATGATGTGATGTACATGTCCATCAATCATGGAAAAATAATTGATGATTTCAAAGAGTGTGGAAGGGTTACTGTAAAATAAAACCTTCATAAACATAGGCTTGGTGATGCGTGGACAAATTATTTCTAGACTTATTACCATCAATTAGGTAAGTGATAATATTTATCATGGTTTAATATTCAAAATTCTTTTGTAATAATGTTATTCATCCTTGTGCATTGTGTTTATGTTTATAGAATTATGGATGGTGGGTGTTCAAAGAGTGCCCCATTCCAACCAAGACACCCAAGTGAACATTGAATCATATCATGGTGCGTTGAAATGTTAGCTTACTTTTGACACAAAAGGCCTTAAAGGTCGTAAGATTGATTGGTTGGAGTGGAGATTAACAATAACCATTACACGCCACTACATGCACACATTGGAAATGAAAAAAAAGGGTTTCATAAAAACCAAGTTTATGGAGGCCATTATTACACGAAATGTAAAAAAGGTAACCTTTATTCGATTCACTCATGTGTACCAACCAACCCTTGAAAGTGATGGAACTTGGGGCATATGGAAACAACACCTTCCTAATGTTATTTACGTGGTGAAATTCCCATTCATCGAAATATTTTGTTACACATGTGAATGGGCATTGCGAAGGAACATGTGTAAACACCAAATTGTGGTCATTCTCACATGCACAGACATTTCTCAAAAAGATATCTTTCATTACTATGGAACATGGTATGGATCACATTGTGGAAGGTTGGGTCACATGTTTGTGGACCCATGACATATTCTAGATGATATGGAGTCCAATGATGATGACCAAAATGAACATCTTGAAAGTGATCATGGGATCATAAAATTTGATGGGCTCATGAACATGGAGCAAAGTGATTTCCCTATGGGTGCCATTATAGCGTCTAATGACATAATAAATTCCTCAACTTCGATGGAAAGGGCTCTGCACAATTGGTGACTACAATGCAAGATATCACAAATGAATATTAAAAAAACAATGTGACACTTTGTGAACATGCCACCTCACACATGAGAGTATTGGCGTGTAATATTCGTAACATACGCCTCATAAAGGCAAATGCAATTTCACACCTAGGATTGATGTTACACTGCGTAGAAGATGGATTAGGAAATAATGTCAAACGACTCAAAAATTGACATGAAACAATGTTCAATCACACAAATGTATGTATTAAACAATGTCATGAATACATGTCTTAATGACTAATCAAGATTGTTGCCATTAGCACTAAGAATTTTGTTTTAGAATCAATTTTGTATGGAAGAAACCATAGCCCAAATTCTTTGAACATCATGTATTCAACACACACATGAAGTCTAATATGGCATGAAGGTTATTATTGTTTCTAAGTAATAAGCACAAAAAGTGTGAATCGCAAAAACACAAGGATAGTGATATTATTAATGTTAAATGCAGGTATTGTAACTAGGCCCCAAAATCCTAGTCAGTAGAAATAAATATAAATGCAAGTATTACAATTAAACCCCAAAATTGCAATTGGTAAAGGTAAATATGGGTGTAAGTATTGTAACGAAACCGCAAAATTCTAATTGGTAAAAGTAAGTATGGGTGTAGATATTGTAACGAAACCCCAAAATTCTAGTTGGTAGAAATAAGTACAAATCTGGGTATTTCAAGTTTAAATGAAGAATTAACCCTAAATGCAATACCCATGCTTTAAAAGATCCCATCTAGATGGTTTGGATACCCTTAAGTGAAGACCTAACCCTAAACACAATACCCACATGCAAAGTCACTTTGAAATAACCCAGCCCTATATGCAATACTCTCATTCAAGGTCATTCTGAAATTACATATGTGGGGTTTAAGCCTCTTTAAATGAAGATCCTACCCTAAATGCAATACCCGCATGTTAGGTCATTCCAAAATAATTAGTTAATTTTAAAATAGTATGTTAACAAAAGTGTGTATAAAGGTTAGGGTTATTGATTAAGAGTTCCATGATTCTTACTTTGTTTCAATGAATTTGAAAAAAGGTTCTATTATTTGTGGAACAAATAATACAATAACAATTGTGATCAAGCTTATCTTGATGTAAGAATTTTACATGGAAAAGTTAAACTTGCAATCTATAACGTGGATTACTTATCTTGAATAGTGATTTCAATAACTTATTAAAACAAAAATGTAATTAAGTTAATCAATCAAATATCAAATTAATCAATTTGATTTTTAGATCCAACTTTTTATTATCCAAGTAAATAAAATTAAACCAAATGACTAGTTAAATATTTTAAATAAATAAATGATTATCTAATTATTGATCATTAATCATTTAAGTTATCCAAAATACTGGTCTATTAATTATTTAAATATATGACAAATGTTTTTGATAATTCATTAATTATCTAAAATATTTTACATTAAATTGGGAGGAAATTTCTAGGGTTTAGACATATGTGAAAAAATACAATTTCATTTTATATCTTCTTCAAAGAGATCGGAAAAATTAGGTTGGAGAGATCACACAAAAGTAAAAAGCAAACCTTATGTGAAAACCCAACCTTAAATGCAATACAAAGTTTGTCGAGATCAAAAAATTAAAAGTTCAAGCTTAAAATTTCTTCAAATATGTTCATATTTATCTTTTTTCCCTTTCAAAGTTGTAAACTCATTTCAAAAAACAAAAATATAAAATCTCTAATTTAATAAGATGTTAAACTACGTTTTAAAAAAAAATCAAAGCACATGATTTTCTACTTTTTTTTTTGTTTCACATAATAATAAAAATGATCTTTCCCATATATTAATCTTATGTCTGATTGAAATTTTATTTTATACTTTTTTGATATATAGTAAATAATTTCTTAATTAAAATAATCATATAATGGGTCAAAAATATTTTATATTTTATACATATATAACACAAGTCCTTATGTAAATTTTATTTTTTGTGATGTATAATATTGGTTTAAATATTGGTCCAAATATTTTTAAATAGGTAGTTTACTAACCTAGGCCACATAAACTTAATAAGCATTTATGATTTTTTAATGTATATTCTTTACTATGTTATAACATATTGAATTTGAACTTTAAAAACTTATTAAAAAGAAAACACATTTTTTCATATAATTGTTATAAATATATACTATTTGATTATGATTCAAATCTAAAGTTTGGGAAAACCTAAATTAATTAAGATTTTTTACAAGTCTATAGCAATTAAAATAAATCTATGGTGCATTTGAAGGGGAATTTTATATGCAAAACAATGCAAGATATATTTTATAAGAAAGTGAAAGAAATCAACTTGGAGATATTAAGGAATGGTAAAAGACATATCTTCTTTTGTGTTTTGTTACAAATTTTATTTAATTATTAGAAACATTAAGGTTAAATTTGTAATTGGTGAAAGTAAGTATGTGTGTGGATATTGCAAAATTATATGAAACCTTAACCTTAAATGCAATAGCCATATTCAAATTCATTTCAAAATAACCCATAGGTGATTAAGGCAAACCTTACGTGAAGACCCAACCTTAACTACAATACCTGCATGTAAAATAATTTCAAAATAACTAATAAATGGTTTGGGTACCCAAAATATGTCTTTTTATATACCCAAATTAATTATTATTTTGAATTAATTTTATGAAAAAATGCAGGTATTATCATGAATGTAAAAAACTAGTGACTATTATGGGACCTATATGCGAGTATTATAATGAATGTAAAAAACAACGTCTATTATGGGACCTACATGTGGGTATTGCATATTTGAAAATGGCTTTATGGAATTTATAATAGAAAATGATGTAAGTATTATATGTTTTAAATGTGGGTATTGTTTTAAAAGTCTTTAGTTGATATGAGTCCTATTACATTAGATGTAAGTATTGCACAATGTTCATTTGATCTTTGTAAACCCTAGACAAATTAATGGTACTTATTCATATGGACCTATTTAAAGTTTGATTCTTACATCTAAAATACTAAGAAAATTATGACAAAGAAGACATATATGATTAACCATATACCCATCAAACAAGTGTGACTTAAAGAAAATATTATATTGATAAACAATGTACAAAAATGGGTGGATCAAAAATTGCTAAAAAATTCAATGGAAAAAAAAAGGTTTTTTATAACATATCAAAGGACTAAAGTTTTAAAATTAGGTAGTCCAAAAAATAAAAGGGCTAAAAAAACCTAACTAACTATATAAAATGAAAACCCTAAACCATATCATTATCTACAATTTCGTGTTTAGCTCGACAAGCAATTGCTGCATTGGTAACCTTTACTGCATGACGAGCAATGTACAGATGGCGACGTTGCATTTCAACTTGAACTGCATTTGCAACAAACTCTTCTTTGTTATATCCTAAACCTTATAAGCACCAAAAAACTGTCAAATTAAACCTTAACACACCTTAGATGAAACAAAATTATAAAAATAAAATAAACATTGATCATTATTGTTTCTTACCTTCCATGAATCATTCTAGATTCATGGCAATTTAATACATTTGTCAATTGTTTTGTCCAACTTGCTTTAATGGACTTTCGATCCCAATTTTTGAAATCCCATGTCATTTTCAATTATCATAAATATACACAACATGTGGATCGAATCATCTTTTGTAAATCTTCATCCTTCTCCATCCATGATGTTGCATCTTAAAGCATGTTTCCCATGCCCCAGGCATTAAAACCCAACACCTATAACAATTATTTTAAAGATAATTTGACCAAAGCTGGTTTTGGGAATGGTGGACATTCTTCTACAACAATTACCAACTTATCCCATTCGCGTTAAGGACCTCTTTTAGAAGTTGAAGGCCTCCCAAGTTTGGCCTTTTCTGCCACCAAGCCATGCACCTCTTTTAAATGTTTGATCAATAACCATTTGACACAATGTGCAACAATGCAAGTGCCAATTTTACATTTCCATTTCGACCCATCCTTCATCCATTCTTTGTCCTTTTGAGCCAAATTAGGTGGACAAGGGGATGTCGGTGGTTGAGAAGCCTGGTTGGTTTCAAGTTCCAGACCTAAACCAAAAAATATAAAAAAGTAAATCATTATTTTTTAGTAAAAAATCCTAACCCTAAAACCTTACACATAAAAAGTTCAAAAAATAGAATGTAAGTATTGTAAAACATAAAATCACACAATCAGATAAAATTCCTATAAACTTTAACTATTTTTAGGTAATGTAATAAAAAAATTTTGACAAAAAAAATCCCATGGATATAATTAAATTAAAAAAAACTTGTATAATTTCTTATATCTACATTTAATCTAATGTACATAAATTCTAAAACAATTTAACCCACCATTTTTTGATTGAAATTTTCAATCTATATTGAAAGTGATTTCACCATTTGAATTGCAAACTATCATCATTGTCAACTTTAAGCCACATAATTTTTTTGATTCATCAATTTTCAATTTTGATGGAGCAACATTTTGCTCTTCAAGTCTCAATTCTAATGGAACAACATTTTGCTCACTAATTGTCTATTCTGATGAAACAACATTTTGCTTATGAACTTTCAAATCACCACCACCTTTCTTCAATTTCTTTTTTCTAGCCATTACAACCTTCAACACTAAAAAAAACCACCATTTCATTATTAATTTTCAATTCTAATGAATTAAACCAAAAGAACCAAAAAAAGGAAAAAGAAAAAAAGAAAGAAGGAAACCGCTTATTGCCATCACCTTCTTCACAACACCACCACCATAAAAGAAGGCAACGACATTTCTATCGTCACTTTCTTCATAGCAAAACCAGCAAAAAAGGCGATGGTAGTTATCGTCATCATTTTTTGCAACAAAGCCATCAAAGAAGGTGATGGAAGTTGTCGTTTTTTTCTTCTTCTTTACAACACCACCACAAAAGAAGGCAACGATAGCTTGGTGTCATCACCTTCTTCACTACAACAGAACCATAGAAGAAGATGATGGTTCATTGCCATCATTTTATTTTTTTCAAACACAAAGAAAAAGGTGATGGTAGCAACTACCATCGCCTTCTTATTGTAATAGAACCATAGAAGAAAATAATGGCTTATTGTCGTCATCTTCTTCTCAAACACAAAGAAGAAGGTGATAGTAACAATTATTGTCGCCTTCTTCACTACAACAAAACCATAGAAGAAGATGACAGCTCATTGCTATCATCTTCTTCTTCTCAAACACATCGCCTTCTTCGCTGCAAGAAAAGCAAAAAAGAAAACGATGGTGACGCAATGCACCATCGTCTTTTTCTTCTCAAGCACAAAAAAAGCAATGACAATAGAACCAAAGAAGAAAAGAAGAAGGCGACGACAACAAGTCGCCATCGTTTTTTTCACTGTAACAAAACCAAAAAGAAGAAGGCGATGGTAGCAATTACCGTCGTCCTCTTCGTTGTAATAAAACCAAAAAAAAAAAGGTGACAACAATAGTTGTCGTTGCCTTCTTTGCTGCAATAGAACCAAAAAAAGAAGGCAACAATAGTTTGCTGCCATCGCATTCTTTGTTACAACAAAACCAAAAAAGACAAGTTGCCGTCACCTTTTTCACTACAACAAAACCAAAAAGAAAAAGGTAACAATAACAAGCTATAATTGCCTTCTTCGCTACAACAAAACCAAAAAGAAGAAGGCAATGGCAGCTTGTTGTTGTCGCTTTCTTCACTACAACAAAACCAAAAAGAAGAAGGCAATGGCAGCTTGTTGTTGTCGCTTTCTTCACTACAACAAAACCAAAAAGAAGAAGGCGACAATAACAGCTACTATCGCCTTCTTCACTGCAATAGAACCAAAAAAGAAGGGAGGGAGCTTACCTTCAAGCACTCCCGAGCTCTGACAATGGTGGCTCCCACTTCAAACGCTCTTGAGCTCTGACAATAGTGGCTCTCGCTTCAAGCATTCCCAAGCTTTGACGATGGTGGCTCCCGCTTTAAACTCTGACAATGGAGTGAATGCAAAATGAAGTGAAATAGGTAAGAAGGGTGAGGTAGGTGGAAGGGAGGTAGGAGGGGGTAGGTAGGTGGGAGGGAGGTAGGAGGGGGGAGGTAAGTAAGGGGGGAAGTAAGCAGGAGGGAGGTAGGTAGGAGGGAAAAACTTTTGGGCAGAGAAGAGGCTAAAAAAACCAAAAACTTTGGGTAAGGGAAGATGTGTTTTTGGTTCATCCCCAAAACGGCTTGAATGGCCTCATCCTCAACTAGTGCATTAGTGGCTGCTAGTTCACTCCAGCCCTGCCAGAGCACATGTAGTCGAAAATGATTGTTTCTTAATAATATAATTGATTTTCATCAACTAATTACAATGATTGACCAAATGGTGAAAGTTAAATGGTTTCACTTTGTAAAGTTTATCTTTCATATTCATGGGTGCAGATGTTGGAAAATTTAAATAATCCATAATAGATGTGCTAAATATTGATAGAGAGTTGTCGCTTGGCATGTTCTAACTTAACTTAAACGTTAATTTTAATGCATAACCTTAAGTTTTAAATTGATTTTTGTTAATCTTGAAAATGTTTGGACATACTTATTTATACAACTTAATGTTTTTATTGTATTGTGAAAACACGTCAATAAGTTTGAAATGAATATTGTGATTTTTTAGCAGCCAAAAAGTTCATTTTTATTTAGCAATGTGCAAGCAATGTTTTTATTTTTTATCCTTGCTTTAAATTAATTGAAAATGACATTTTAAGAAAAACTAAAGAACATGTACCTTTATGTACACAATATTACAAACTAGTGACTTTTTTTCAAATTCCATAACTAAAAGTAAAATTTGCATGTAGGCTTTAAAATCTTCGACTAGTAAATATTCACATTGGATAACCAATCCTTTTCTATCACATCAACTTGTTAATCTTTGTCAAGGGAGTCACTTCATTTGAAAAATATTATTTTGTTACTTAATTATAAATGGGATAATGTTATTATTTACCTATTTCTTACACATCTAACTATTTTGCTTCTTGATAAATATCCAATTTTATTATCAATGAAATAATAATATTTACATGTATTTTCAAATGCATTATTGTGCATTCATTGTAATTTGATAATATCTTTGAAAATATGTTTTCATTAATATATCCTTAGGCACTTAATACATATTTTGTTATATGCATGTAAAATTGTATTCATTTTTTTAACTTGCTAAAACATGCACCTAATTTTTAAACTATTCCAAACGCACCATATGCATGGAGTTTTTGAATGACAAATCATGGATCTATTTAATATACTAGGTATAATACTTTCAAGCAATTTGAGCCAAATTGTTTATGGCAAAATTTTGCCAAATTTTGAAGGAAAAAAAATTTAAATTGCCAAATTTTTATGATAAGTTCCAATTGGTAACCCCAAATATAGAAATATTTAAGTTTTTATGTATTTTCATATTTAGTTTGTGGGTGAAAGCACATTAAGCCCCCCAAAAATTGTAATCACAAGTATAATCTTTCTAAATTAAAACTTTTGATAACATATGGACATCACATCTTGGATTATTTTAATTTGTCTTAAGTATATTTGCTTAGCTTTAGACTTAATCTAATCAATTATTTTGAAAATTCCAACAAACATTGAAATTTTTTAATGTATGGAGCATATTGGTGACCAAATAATATACATCAGAAAGTTTGAAAATTTGAATATGTAATTAAAAAGTAAGGGAGTCTATTCCCATTTAGGGTACCACTTTTTTGCCACAGGGCCTCAAGACTGTCCTTGATTTTTTTCTTTTTTCTTTGAAATTACAAAATGGCAAGTTGCAATTTAGTTAGTTGAAATTGGGCAATCAATTTTCAAAACGAACAACTTTGGTCAAAGTTGGGTTTTGAGAGTTGACCCATTTTCATGCCTGACTTTCGTCTTCATGCCCTAATCTTGTTTTCACCTTTCTCTAAATCTTGTTTGCAGGTCTCTTGACCATCGCATAATTTTCTCAACCCTTGAACATAACAATCATTGTCTAGCCATTTGAAGAAAAAATGTCAAGGAGGCATCTTTCATAGCCCTTCCCATTTTCAATTTTTTGATTCCCATTTGAATATCAAAGGAAAAAGTGAATGTGCATTTAAAACATTCTTCTTGCTTGAATTCAAATTTCCCTGTTTAAATCTCCTTCCAACACCCTCAAACATGGAATCAATATTTGGCAGAATAAAGGTATAGATTACGAGTGTAGAGCATGAAAAATGTACATAGTTTGCAAAAAATTGTGTGGATCGGCGTGTGTAAGTGCAATAGTTTGCAAGAATTTGGGTACTTACCACTCTTGTTTTTATGAACTCATAGTCTTAAGGCAAGTTGTGAATACATTGTAATAGAGATTGTATGACTTTGATCTTGTTTTCACTTGTTATTCTTATGCTTTTCAAAATGTTTTTCACACAAGGCATTAAGTATGGCCACAAGAATGTATGTTTTGTGGTTTCGATTTCATAAAAAATTGCACGACACAAGGAAGAACATTTTGAAGCTAACCGGTGAGGATGCAACCTTAGACAAGATTTGCAAAAATTTGGGCCACATTGAATAAGAATGCTTGGCAATATGACCAAAAGTTTGAAGCAGATGCTATGAAGAAGATTAAAGAATTTGATTGGAAAGTGAAATCAAATATTAAACCTCATAATCATGAGTTTTCACTGTAATTTGTAAAAACTTTGGTGTGTGAAGTGAAGGGCATAAAGTTGAACTAGGTACAATTTGGTGCCCACTTACATCAGTTCTGATCATAGATTCAAGAGGTGAAAAGATGCAATAGTAGAAAAAAACAAGCCCTCACATCAACAAATGATTTCTCTATGCTTGAATCAACTATTCTACCTCCACAATCTCTTCAATCCCATGTGCTGAACTTTTCTTCCCCATCATCTGATGAGCCTAGCTTTATAACTAAAGGTCAAAAAAATTTGTGCAAAATAAATCTGTGTGAGGCAAAAATGTCAAGAGGGAAAACATCACACCTTAAGGCAACTAGTGTTCCTAGCTGGTCAACATTAGAGATTGAGGATGTGAGGTTTGTTTTGGTGTCCAAATCAAAAATGTGTGCAATTTCGAAAAAAAAATTAGAGAGTCTTGATAAAAAAAATCTAAAGATGTGCATGGAGATGCTCATAGAGTTTGCATGAACCTTCAAGATAGGCAAAAGTTGCTTGTAGAAGCTCAGGCTAATTTGGAAAAAACTAACATTGATGTTGAAGGTGCTAGAGAAGTATTGTTTCATTATGAAAAGAGGGGGGTTTTGCAACTAGCTTTATAACTACATTTTGTAGTTGCAATGACCACTTGCAACTTAACGTAAAAATTTGGGGTTAATTGCATTAGACAAATCACACTTGTTGCAACCTTGCAATTCATCATATATCAACAATGTATACATGCACAAGAATACCTGCAACTTGCTACAATTAGTTTGCAACTACATTGTCATAATGAATGTTTCACTACCATGTGTAGAGTGAGAAAGGAAACATTCCAACCTATGGCAAGTTTGCCAATTTTTATTCATCCAACATGTATGAAAATAGTTTGACAAATATGGAATTACTTTGCAACTAATGTAGTTCTAAATAATTTACATTTGCAACTAGGTGATGAGGAATCTATTACAACTAAACATCAACCTTCTTATGGCTAATGCATTACTTTGCAATTAAATTAGTTATATTGTGACTAAACCAAAGTATTGAACAAACTAATGAACAACTTGTTTGATTTGCAACAAATAACTAATTTGAACATTGTGTGTGAATGGGATAAATATAAGTTTATATGTGATTAATATGTTTTTCAAGAAAAATAATTGTCGATTACTAGGAATTAGGGTAATAAGAGTTTGAAACTAGGCCATCTCAACATGCAACTATGGAAATATATTTGGTAGTGTGTCTAAACTTTCAAATTTCATGCTTCATATTGTTGTCCAACTATTGTAGTTGGTTGTGTAACTTGTTTGCAACTAAAATGATTTGTAAAATCATTTCTTGTAATTGATAAAATTACAAATGAAATTATGTTGTATTTAAAATAATTGATATTGGCACTATGTTACAATAAATATTTATTTTTAAATTTATTGTCTTGCAACTAATAGTCTAGTTTGGTTTGCAAGTGCAATAATATGTAAATCATAATAAGACTACTTGCATTTTTCAACTAATTATATATATTCTATAACTAATTTTCTACCAACAAAAATTGCATACATTTTTTTAGAAGTAACATAATTGTAAATGTGATTATGTTACAACTAATTTAATTAACATTTGTATTATATTGTAACTATTTTCTTACTTGTGTTATGGCTTTGCAATTATTATACTAGGTAGGAGCATTATTTTGCAACTATCATGAATTGTAAACCTTTTTTGTGGAACTAGTATAATTTTAAATGTTATTTTGTTGCAACTATATTAATTGGTAATGATACTACAATGTAACCAATGTTTATGCTTATGTTATAATATTGCAACTATCATTATGGGGAGGGTCACTAACTCGCAACTACTACCTTATTTGGATCATGGTATTATTTTTTCCAACTAAGTTAATTCATTGTGTAATGGTTTTTAACTAACATGAATTGTGAACTTTCTTTTTGCAACTAATAAAGTTCATATGTTACTATGTTACATCTGGTTATATTGGTAGTGGTGCTACATTACAACTAATTTGTTTGCTTAACTATTAAAATCTTACAACTATCACACAAGTAAGGGATTACTTTACAACTAATAGTCTGCTAATTGGTAATTATGATATTAATTGATACTCTTGATATACCATCATATATGCCAAAATATATATATATATATATATATATCCTGGATGTATTTTGTGAAATTGTATATTTAAAAAAAAAAAAAAAAAAAAATACATTATAAAAAAAAAAAAAAAAAAATAATGTTACTACACACCAAATATAATTTTTTCTTCTTAT
>Ga0116231_10009645_pt1 | contig 16116 bp, 19 predicted proteins | sample S1TSphgellanicum_2_FD_89695 | JGI IMG/M metagenome (GOLD analysis project Ga0116231, IMG submission 89695) | Host-associated microbial communities from peat moss isolated from Minnesota, USA - S1T2_Fd - Sphagnum magellanicum MG | ecosystem: Host-associated > Plants > Peat moss > Unclassified...
ATTGTATGGATTGTGTATGGTGTGTATGTGTTTGTATTTCTTTCTTTAACGAATATGGGGGGGGGGGGGGGGGGGGGTTCCTCCTGCACTCTTGTATGTTAGTGTCGTGTGTGTATGTATACATTTTTTGGTGTATTTGTTGCCCTGCCTGTTAGCTAGACTACTTGTTTTATTTTGCTTCAAATTCACCACGTTAGGATCAGTCTCTCGCTCCTCGTGGTGTGACCATAAAAAGTGGGTCAAACTTATCCAAATATCTCTCTTCACACAACCTCATCATGGCTGACATCAATAACACAAAAACATTGTCAGCTTTTTTGTGTAAATTTGAGTCCTACCCACTGCAAAAGCCAGAGCTTCTTACAGGCTCTATTTGCGGCAAGAGTGTGTGCGGTACTTACACTACTTTATTTTCCTTACGGAACATTATTTTCTTTTATTCTCAAGTAGCCAAAAACATGAAGGATGCGAAAATTATTATTATTATTAAAAATCATCAAAAATCTCTATTGGTTTCTAGCAAGTAGCCCAAAACATGAAGGATGCTTAAATTATTATTATTAAAAATTGTTAGATTTTTCTATTGGATCTAGCGTGTAACCAAAATAGTGAAGGATGCTTAAACTTTTTTAACTTTCATATCATGTCTATAGCCAAATTTGGCTAAACTCTCTTATGGATGACCGCCACTCCAGCTAAAAATGGCAACATCCAGGTAAAGACATGGACAGACATCCATCCAAGATATGGCGAAAAAAGGGTTGGCATTTGGACCACAGACATTGATAGTGTTTTAAGGGGACTAAGATGACAGGAGCTGAGCCAGGGACCCAAATTCTCATAAACACTATATTCAAGGTCCTTACCCCATGTAAAGATCTGGTAGAATTTGACTTTTGAATGGGATAGCTATGATTCAATTTTGGAGGAGTTAAAGCATTTGTAAGGTGCCTTAGTTTTTAGAACCCTTCCACATAAAATGTTTGTTTTATTGAAAGCAGAAACTTACTAAAGGTTAGGAAACTCCACATGCAATGGGAAAAATCAACTAGTTCTTTAGGATTGTGTTGTGGACAAACCACAGCTGAGATGCCTCCAATCTCGAACCTTGGTAAACTATCATGTAAACCCCCCTATCTCCTCCTCAAACTACTTGGGTAAACTACCTATGTTAATGGATAAGCATGATAGGTAAGTAAGTAGGAAGGGAATGCAAATGGTTACAATGTAGGTAGGTAAGTAGTTACATTTGGTGGCTATGAGGTAGGTGGATGGTAAGTACACAACTAACCATCGTGGTTAGCTATGGGACAGAAATACAATGCAAAAATAAACTATTGCCCACACACCATTCATAAAACATTGCAATTTTTTTCCTTTGTATTTTTTGGTCCATCACATGCGTTAACTTGTTTCATGGACAACTTGGAGGAGACACTTCTAACATGTGGAAGTTACTCTCCAGGCTGTCAGTGGAACTTCCACAATTTGGAAGTTACCTATTAGGCTGTCATTTTCTTTCAATTTATTTATTTATATTTTTATAAAAAAATTGTTGTGCTTCACGTGGGGGAAGGGTCTAACCTAAACCTTTCTCCTATACATCTTGCATGGAAAGAGAAATTAATAAAGAGCGAAACAAAAATGCAAAATAAAATAAATTGAAAAAATAAAATTCATTGAAGAGTTAACAAAATCAAATCTTACATTACTAACTTTGTATCATGCTTTTGCATCATACGTATAAACAGTGGAGATTTTTTATAAAGAGGTTTTTTATAAAGAGGTGAAAAAAAGGACATGTCTTCCGCCTCATGGTACCTTTTACACACACACACATCACTCTCTCTATCTTAACAGTGTGCAGTCTCCCAAAAGGAAAGAGAAATTCATACAAAAGGACAGTGGAGAAAGGATCAAACCTTTGACGCTCTTGAAAAAAATAATACAGTCGTCTACAACGTCATTAGAAATTGGAATGTAGGCCTGTAGTCCGTCATACTTTCTGTGCCCCTACATCTTGACCTCTTGAGCATGCACCTAACCTCCTCCTGTGCTTGCACCTCCATAAGCTGAGATACCTCCAACCTCAAACCTTGGTAAACTATCATGTAAACCCCCTTATGTCCCCCTCAAACTACCTGGGTAAAGTACCTATGTCAATGGATAAGCTTGATAGATAAGTGTACGAAGGGAATGCAAGTGGTTACAATGTAGGTAGGTAAGTAGTTACACTTGGTGGCTATGAGGTAGGTGGATGGTTAGTACATAACTAACCATCATGGTTAGCTGTGGGACAGGAATACAATGCAAAAATAAACTACTACCCACACATCATTCATAAAACATTGCAATTTTTTTTCTTTGTATTTTTTGGTATGTCGCCTACCTTAACTTGTTTCGTGGACAACCTGGAAGAGACACTTCTAACATGTGGAAGCCTCTCTAGGCTGTCAATGGAACTTCCACAATTTGGAAGTTACCTATTAGGCAAGGGTCTTACCTAGACCCTTCTCCTATACATCTTGCATGGAAAGAGAGATTGGTAAAGAGTTCCCAAAAAAATCTTGTTGAAACAAAAATGGAAAATAAAATAAATTGAAAAAATAAAATTCATTGAAAAGCTAACAAAATCAAATCTTACACTACTAACTTTGTACCATACTTTTGCATCATACGTATAAACAGTGGAGATTTTTTATAAAGAGGTTTTTGTTATTATAAAAAAGTTCAAAAAACTGGAAGCATAAATCATTTTATTTCAATTTTGGTCCTAAAAACTGGCAAGCAGAGGTTCTTTGCTTTCAATCCTTTTTATAAAAAGTTGGAAATATCAGAGAGCTTTTAAAAAATCAAATTAGCACCACCCAAAAATATTGCTTTTAAAAAAATTTGTAAAGATGTTATAGCCCACCTAAGATAGTAAGGGTCTGTCTTAGACATATAATGCTAATTAATGTTGGGGATCCTAGCAAGTGGACCTACTTGAGGAATTTGAGAACAAAAACCCTGCAGGGCCCAATATTGGTAGAATCTAGAAACTACATACATGTCAAAGAGTGTATATAATAAAGACAGTTCATGAAACACCTTGTGAAAAAAAGGACATGTTTGCCGCCTCATGGTACCTTTTATACACACACACACACATCACTCTCTCTTTCTTAACACTGTGCAGTCTCCCAAAAGGAAAGAGAAATTCGTACAGAAGGACAATGGAGAAAGGATCAAACCTCCAACGCTCTTGAAAAAAACAATATAGTTGTCTACAACGTCATTAAAACTTGGAATGTAGGCCTATAGTCCGTCAGACTTTCCGTGCCCCTGCACACCAACCTCTTGAACATGCACCTAACCTCCTCCCATGCTTGCACCTCCATAAGCCTTCCTCTCATGAGCATCCCTTTTTTGTAAACCCTCTAATATGATATTTTTTGCATTCAACCACAACTGAGGCATAGAAAAACAATTAAGCAACCCCCTAAAACCTTGAAATGTAGACATCCGCCGCCACCTTAAACCTTAATTGACATCCTGCCATTTTTTTAATGGTGGGGATGACATAGCTGCATCCGTCCGGATGGACGATGGGACACATGGATGGATGAAATGATGCTTAACATCCCGACGTCCTTTACTATATATGATGTTCATCAAGTCAATAGCCTACCATGGTTCATACCTCAACTAATCATCATCATGTTTGTTTTTCAAATGCCATGTTTTACACTATCCATCAATTCAAGCTAAAATTTCCTTATCCTTAATCACAATTCTTTTGGAAGGTTTTTACCTCTTTTTTTTTCCATATTCGAGAAGGCAAGTTATTTATGAATTATTTTTTTTACCTAACATTAACTATCAATAACAAAATATTCAAAATATTTGAAACTCACCTAGTATCAAGTTGATTGTCAAAATAATAACCTTAGTTACCAATTTCCCAAATTATTTTTTGCATTGATAGTCACATGTTATGCATAAGGTTTAATTATCAAATACCAACCTTGAAAAACATGTTACATTGCCCATGTAGATTTTATGGTTTAAGTATTTTTCTTCTTTTTGCCATGGCTACTTTTTTTCTTGGAACATGATCTAGCAACACAATCTTCAATGAGCAAAAGTGCACAAAAAATCTTCGAAAATAAACTTTGCACTTGAGTTTTTAAATTCTACAAACTACAAGAAACCCAACTATTGTTCAAGCTCAAGTTATATCTAACCATTGTTGGAGAAAGAAAAGAAAGCTATCATTAATCAAAGGAAGACCAAAGAACAACTACCCAAATAAAAAGACAAGGTCAAACATTAAGACATCTGACAAGCTACACCTCAATTAAAACTAAAACAAAAGCACAAGGTAGGCAAGATTAACAAGCCACACAAGGAGCAAAATAAACAATTGTAGCAAACTTCCAACACATGCATTGTTAGACAAAAAGTTCTAGCACATTTTGCAAAGCTCACCACCACTATACCAAACTCTACAAACTAGACATCTCTTGATCCTAGAATACAATAAACTTTAAAAACCTCAAAATATGAAGTTGCAAAAAAATTAAAGCTTAAACAAAAAGGAAAAAAACCCAATGGTAATAAATAATGTCTCATCCATAGCAAGATGGTTACAACAATAGTCACAACTTTGTTGATTATAGAACAAAGATGCCTTTGTAACAAAAAGAAATTGTAGAATAAATCACACTTAGTTAAGTAAGTAGACGATCAACAAGTTCTATTCACATTACAATGTGGTCATAGAATAAAAATCTAACTAAACTACACAACCTTTAATCAACTAAAACTATGGGTTGCCAAGGATCAATGCATTCTAACATCACTCTCTCAAGCATAATTGATCCCCTCATGGCCAAGCCCCTTGAAAATAGACACTCACACCCCATTTTTTGACATTCCCAATCCCACAAAAAGTGTAGAATTAACACCCACACATAATACAAACACACACAAAACAATGCAAAAAGTTATTTTCTAATTTCTTTTTCTCACTTGTTTGTAAACAATAATTCCACAACCTCATACGAAACTTCTTTTAACAACCTTACTGAATAGTGCTACAAGGATGAAACAATATATTGAATTCCCAAATATTTTCCTAATGCAGAACCTTAGAATAGTTCCAACCCTAAAGCTCCCAATTATATGGTATTTTCATACTCCCAACAACACAAATGATCACTTACTAAGCTTTGCACAACAAGACATTCACACCCACCAAACAAGGCCACAAAGACTGTTCACAACACCACTTGAACATGTCATCATCTCCTTGGTTCAACCTTGACATTTACCTTCAAGTCTTGCATATCCTACATAAAAACATTATTCGCAATGGATCTCTAGTACTTCTAATTAAAGATTCATAGGATGAACATTCCTCCTCCACACCAAACAATGCAAACAACAACTTCACACAAGCATAAGCGTCTTCTCTAGCTCTAAAGAAACCCATAATATTTAACTTTGTCTTCTGCACACCATCAGTAGTTGGTTCACTTACTAAAAAATCCTTGTAATGCGCTTCTAAAACCAATTTCATTGCACCCATTTTCGCCAAGAATTGAAGAACATTGATCCAAACACCAACACCAAACATCGTAAATTCATTAACCTAGCAATCATGCATAAACAACAACAAACAAAACGAAACCAAAGAAAAGAAACAAACAAAACACCCTAGCTCATCATCATTAGTAGTGTACACACACCACTACCCAATTCCTCAACTTTGGATGATGCCAACCAACCATAAACAACACAACAAAATGGACATTCAACACAAACAACTCCAACTTTAATTCCTCGTCTCACCCCTTTTTCCCTTTTTTTTTTTTATCAATGACAATAAAAACAATTCCTTTTCCACAAGAAATCAATCTCCACTATGTTCCTAGGTTTAGGGTTAAAAATTTGATACCCTATTTTTATGAAATTTCCAAACATTTCAGTAGGTTATTAGATTTTGGTAAATCAATACCTAACCCATATAGGTCTTGCTAGTTTTTTGTATGTTATCTACCAAGTGAATAGGGTGATTAATCAATTTTCAAAAATAATAATAATTCATAAATAAGTTCATAATAATGTTATTAATAACTAGGTGTTTTCTCAATGTCCAACCAACACTAATATCCACCTTCAAATATGCACCCACCTAACATTCATACTAGGAAACATGATGCATAGCAAAACGTTTTTTGCATCCTTTATCATGATCAAATAAGCATTTTCCATGTGATGCACAAAAGTTGCACCCATTTCCATTTCTTAGACTCAATCCCTTCTTATCAACATATTGATATTATTTTCTCTAAAAGTGGGATTTGTATCCTCGCAAATGCAATCATTATTGATTCCCAAATGCTTAAAACTCTTTTACTTTGAGAAATTTATACATGAATTTTTCAATTTCAATTAAACACAAACAAAAGAAAATAATTGGTCTAACATTTGTTAATATAAAATTACAATTGTTTGAATTTTTCATAAACAAGCAAATGATATTTTAAATGATTAATATCAACAAAATTTGAGATTGAAAGGTTTTGAACATGGGACCTTTTATTCAATCTTTATCAGTTATCTTAAGCCACAATTACATTCTAAAAGATGTAAATGTTTTTCACCTTAAATCAAATTGTAGCAAAATGGTTGGTTACATATTATTCCATTATCCACCTCATACATATCAATTTCACATGAACCCACTTTTGATCTATTACTCACCATCAATAATTGGATTTTGATTTTTGTTGTTGGCTTTTAATATTAAAATTTTGACATTTAACAATTTAAATAAGACTTATAATGTTGTCTTTTCCATTTCTATTTCTTGTTGTAATGTTTTCATATAACAAAATTTGATAGGTTTACATCATTTGTTTTTACAAAAACTAATAATTATAGGTTTTTTTATTCCATGTCTAACGTATCTTATGTCATTTATATAAGGCAATTGAATGTTCAATGTGTTGTGAAGTGTGTTTTTATTGTTTCATTGGCAAAAATGAAAGTTTGAAGTTCGTTTCAAAAGAAAATAGTTTCAATTTTTACCACCAAGACTTTTCTCTCATAATTTGTTTTTTTGTTTTATTGATGAGCTCCAAGATAGTGATGAGTAACCAATTTGTAAATGAATTCCTAACATTCTTATTGTTTATGTTTTTTTTCGTCAGTACTTTTGTTGTTGAGCTGTTGTTGAATTGCTCCAACATTTTGAATTTTGAATTTTGAAATATGAGTTTCTAAAGGGTGTTTTTGTCTTCCTAAAGTCAATAGATCTTGATTTTTAGGCTCTTTGCGTGTTTGTCATCACTTCTTCAAGCAATTTGACAATTGTAGAAAGAATGCCAATCATCAAAATTAATTAAACTACACCAAAACAAGTCCCTTTTGTAGTTTTGATAGAAGGGATGCAATTAAATAATAGATTTGGTAGTTTGTCATATCATTGAAGTTTTTAACAAACTTCCAAATTCTTGAGGCAACAACTTGAGTACCTCATGTAACCACATGAATGTTGTTGTGTTTGGGATTTTTGAGACCACATTGAAACCAATTGTTGATGTGTTCATTAATGTGTTTCAAGATTTGAGATTGTGGGTTAACTAGGGATCTTCATTGACATGAAGGATCTTGCAATCTTATAGAAGAAAAAGGCTTCCAAAAGAGGGACAAGATGGAAGGGGGCAAAAACACACCAAGTCAATAACATCAAGTGTTTGGTTTCAAACCTCAAACCTTGAGTTTTTTCAAATGCTTGCTTGTGAAAATGGTTGTAGGCAATGCTCGAAGAGAGATTAAATGAAAAGATAATATTTTGGATGAAATATAATATTTATATGTTAATTTCGACCATAAATGTCATTTGAGACAATAAATTTGCAAAGGATATAATGCTTATAAGTTGCACACTACAATAAATGGTTACCATGAATTGGCTAGTTGTAATGATTGGTTTAAGTAATTGACTTTAAATTGTTTGTCATTTTATATTGTCCCCATTTTCATATTTATCCATGGGATAAATAATCAATTCTACGCTATGTCAAATGTGATAAAGATTGTTGCATGCCCAAATAGGAGGTATGGTGAAGTAGCTCCTTTTTTAGAGTAAATTCATCCATGCCTGGCATTTGGGACTTTCCATGTGAGTAAAGCACAATCAAATATATATATATACTCCTTGTCAACATAAATGAAAAATAATTATAAAATAAATTTTGATATATTATGTTTTAAATTATTAATGATCAATGTGAACAATGATACTGAAAAATCATATGTTAGATACATAATTAAATATATTTATGTACATAGATGTTAGTATATTTAAATATGTGAATACATGTTAATTTTGACAAAATTGATTTCAAATAGATGAAATAATTTATTTTCTATTTTCTTGGTTATTGCTCGAGTAAACCGTACTTATGTAATGTCAACTTTCAACATAAAAATAATTAAAACATCAAACTTTTAAAGTAAAAGTCCATTTGAACATGATATTCACCAAGAAGTCTCAAACATACATTGATTACTTAATTTTATTATATTAAAAAAATTCAAACCATGTATAGATTTTGATTCTCCTTTCTTGCATTTATGCATTGAGCATAAGGTTTTATGAAAGTGCACTTTTGTCAAAAAAATTTACCCAATCGTGCTTTCACACATGTGCAAGTGATTTCTTTACACCCACCCATAAACCCTAAAACATTACATATGGGCATAGTTGTTAATGCAATCAATATTGATACGGTTTCCTTTCCCCCAATCTGCCCTTTGCCAAAATTTTGTTTTCACCCTCGTATTTCTAGAAATGTTTTGGGTCCACGTCATACATGTTTTGGACATGTTCCAGGTGCTAAGGGGTATGTAGTATGCAACATGCTACAAGACCCTTATCACATGCTACTTGGCATGTTACATACCCCTGAAACTTCATACACATAAAATGCTACAAGGCAATTATACTACTGTCCGTGGAGCTCCTCTTAGAGGTATATCTGTATTCAAAATTCACAATTTTCAGCAAAAAATGCAGTAGACAAGGAGACTTCACCTTGTATAAGCAAACACCTTTAGAATGCTTTGTATCCACAGATGAAAAAACTGTCCTCATGCCACTTGTTCTCTTTGCTGCTGCCTATATCCCGCCCCTGATCAATGTGCAGCAGAAATTCACCAGAAAAATAAGATCCAATATTATAGCTTTTGTCAAGCTGAAGTCCAGAAATAGTGTTCATGTGTCCAACTGATGTTCTCAATGCAGAACACCAAATAATCAATCCATCTCAAAAATTGTCCTAGCCACAAAGAATGATAAGCCCCCTCAAAAACAGCTAAACCAAAAGAAACTTTAAACATCTACAATGTACAAATGTCCATGCACTAGAAATGTAGGATACAGAAGCAACATAAAGAGCTTCTTTCAATGGAGTCAAATCCAAAGAGTATGTCTTAGGTCAACCCAGAAACCTCAACCTGTCCTTTTGCAGTCCATGAAGACCAGAACAGCTCCAAAGATCTCAACCACAGTGAAGTGGTAACTTTCCAAGAAGGTAGAAATGGAGCAGACTGTTCCCATATGTGGATGTTGGCTGAAATCTACAGTCTTAAAATCCCATTAAAGCATCAACTCCATCCTCTTCTCTGTGCCTCTTGGAGGCAGACCTGGCAGTTAAGTGCGATGACGACCTTGTAAGTAATTTGCAACTTCTGACCAATCATTGACTCTGGTGATTAGTGGATGGGTGGGACCTTGAGCGGTTTTACTCCATGGGTAGCTACCATGCAAGTCAAATAGAAGCACCTCTATTCCATGCTCTGCACATTCCAGTGCATATCGTGGGTTGTCATCAATCAGAATCTCCACTCCTAGGGACCTGGCAAACAACCATCCACGAAATGACTGCAGGGTTTCCAGTTTATTGGTCCAAGCCCCCAAAGACTAGATATCTATGAGACTGCAGATAAAACGTCAAAGGTAACTGTTGTGCCTGTTCCAGCAAACCCAGAACTAACACAAGTATAGAGAGGTCATAAACTTGAGAGTCTGACTCACAACATATCAGAATCAATCAAACCTGATATTCCAAATCCTTTAGCTTGACCCTGATCATGTTATGATGAAGAACCTGAATGACGAACCCTACTGAGAGTAGTTCTGAAACAGGACCTATGTATGAAAGGAAAGATACACACCTGCAGATCTCAGATTTTGGACGAGCCTCCCCTTCCAAAGCAAAGTGATTACCAAAATGCACTTCCTTGAATATGCCTGCATAATGTTGCTCAATCCACTCCACTGTTGGTTTCCTTATCACATGCTGTCGTGATCTGTTAGATAAACACAAAGGAAATACCTTATCATTCTTCACATAAGCCTGCTGCAAGAAGCCAAATCAGAATGTTCCAATAAAGTGAGATTCTAAAATTTGAAGTAGCCATCAATGTAGAAACTTATCAAACAATATGGTCACCAGTGCCATGAAAAGAAAATGGGGACATCACAAAGGGGGCCAGTAACTTACGTGACAACCACCAAATTGCAGTAAGCTGCTAGTTGTAGGAGAGTTTGATGAGCTCCAGGGATGGGACAGATCCCATTATTGAAATGCTCTGACTCAAAAAAAGCGTGCACCCGGCTGTTGGCTGAGGAAACCATACAATAAAGAACCTCATATCAAATTCAACAGTCCCCTCAACAGCTCCACCAAAACTGAAAGTCTTTGTGATGTGAAAATGCTTAGGTTCTTCCCTTCATGATACATTTCCCCTTTTGCAATCACAGGTTAATCTCAGTTGATGGACAGAACTACAAATGCCTCAACACCCAATCTCAAGACACAATTTTGGCCAGGATAGACATAGAACCTTCTGCTTGTGAGCATTTCCAAATCTGCAAAAAAACCATGAAAGAAGCACATGTTATTATTTCGAGCAAGCATCCTCCAGAAATGAGACAGGTCTACCATGGTTGTTGACATCTAAGAAGAAACAGGAAACCCTAAATGCACAATCAAGACTTCAGCTTGAAACCCTAGAGTTCAAATCACAAATATTTCTGCAAGAATCCAGAGAGATATCAACCAACCAAGAGTTGCAATCTGGAACCAAATTGACAAGAGTAAACAAACACACACATCTGTACAACAATTTTCACACACATTTTCTGCCTCATCATTTGGAAGAACAAAATGGTTTGCACCACAACACCAACCTTCATAAAGTCGTACACATGATACTCTGATAATTCATGACGTAGCCTGTATTCTTCAGCTATGAAGGTGTTCAAAGTTGAAAGAAAGCTGCCAAGCACTACAACCAAAAGAAAAAAAGTTATGAGTGCATACTCTCTCCCATAGGTATTTGGTAATGTTCTCAAGACTTTCAACATTGAAAACTTTCTCACAATAAAACTCTCTGAAAGCCCTCACCATCTCGCACTTGCTTTCAACAGAATCATGTCCTGGCTTGTGAGCATTTCCAAGCCACACACACACACACACACATATTTTCCCTTCTTCTTCACTGCTCCATACAATACATGGACTCCACTTCAGGGCATTCTGAATTCTTTCCTATTTACATTACAAAGAACTGCAGGAATCAAACAGAGACTTCTCAGCTCCTTTGCATTTTAAATCGTAACTTAAGGAGTTCTGTCTTATTTCAGTCATGCAACTATTGGATCGAGAGAAGACGTGTTTTGAAATCGTAGAAAGGAAGAAGAGGTGCAGCTGCTAGTGGTGATGGTAGAGTATAACGGGAGGGGCAAACCTTCATCGACATCCACTGCAACTTGCAAGAGCTTGGCCGGAGATGCACACGGGGGACCTGCTACCACCAAGCTTTGCTCATTGTCCAAACTCCTATTTGGCTCTTCTTCTATTACCCCCCGAACACATGTAGATCTGGATCCACCGCCTTCAGAAGATGGCGTGAAGGGAACAACTCCCTGCAATCGCCTCGATTTCTGCTGATGCTGCTGCTGCTCTACTATTGCTGCCGCTGCAGCTGCAGCATTGTTGCACCTTGCAGCAACAGCTAATTCCTCCAAACTCCCTCTAGGACTATTACCAACATCAATATGATCCCTATCTGCGCGAGCACGTAGCTTCAACCGTCTCTGCCTGCAAGAATGCAACAACAAGCCGGAACAAGAAAAATCCAAAAACGCCCGTTCTCTTCTGGACAGCCGAGAAGCCTGCTTAACAACAACGGCTGTCTGTTGTTCCCCTTTGTTCACCAAAAAATCATCGCCACAACAGAAACAGAGCAAGTAATTCGCTGACGCCACTGCAATCGGCACCGCCACCATACTTACCCCCCCCCCCCCCCGATCTTGGTGCTGCGATGCTCCTATTGCCTCGCTCTTGATGGACCGATCTGATTCCCTCGATCTTGTGCTGTTCTCTTTTGTAATTTACAACATCGAGTTCGCGAGAATCACTCCTCAAATGCTCCTCCAAATCGATGACGGTTCGCAATGCACAAACCTTTCTTTCTTTCTTTCTTTCTTTCTTTCTTCTAGCGCTCTCCAAACCCTAATTCCTCGAGAACGCGGAGAAGCGAGTCTCACGGCGAAGCCAAGGGAGAGAGGTACTGTACCACCAGTGTTGGCCGGTTTTTTTTTTTTTTAAATAACCGGTCGGGAAGGTTACCCAAAAACAGTTGAAATTGTGTGCCCACTGGTTATCAATCTCACCGTCCAAGTAACACCTTCGGTTATCAATATACTCAGTTTCTTTGTTAATTTCCGCAGGATATGCCCAAGGGTTCATTCTCAAATACCCGCTTTGAAAACTCCCGGTTATGTTTCCTGGATAGGGTAAGGTTATTATTTTTATTTTTATAATTTTTATTTTATTCTGTTCTCTGTTTTTCTGTTTCTATTCATAAACATGTATAGAGTTTTATGATGAAATTGAAATCACCGGGGGTTATTACATCTTGAAAAATCAATAACTGCGGGTAGGTTATCAATGGGTTATCAAAAATCAATACCCCACTGCCAGCTTACCAGTAACTGGGTTTTTTGATAATCAGCTAAAGCTGTTTTCTCAAGCAACCCGCCAACAACAACTGGCTGTCAGGTGGGTATTTGATTCTGCTGATAACCGTCAGTTCCCATTCACCACAGGTTTCTGAATCAAAGAACCACCGGTTCCAGTTTTCTCAAAGGCCTCAAAGAACTGGCAGGGCAGTCTCGCACAAAAAGAGCAAGAAGAGAACCGGCGGTTATTTCAATTTTCTCTAATTTTTGAGACCATGGATTTGAATTTTTATTTTTATTTTTTGTTCAGGTGTGTTTTTTTTTCCTCCCTTTAGGACTTAACCAAAGTGGGTTGAACTGATTGGTTCTTTTTTCAGTAACCAGAGTCAACCCAGCGACCACCAACTGACCAATGGCTGGAACCCACATTAGGACTGCTTTTCATCCTGTAACACACTATTGGCTTCAATTAAACAATTTTTTTATTTTGATTCCTCAATGAAACTTCATTGATTGATTGATTGATTGAGTGGGTTTTTTTTTTTTTTTTGAATGTTAACTTACCAATTAATGCTACCATTGCCATTGGACACTTTGCACTATTTCCATTTAGGGCAACACCTACACGGAACTTGGTCATTTCTTTACTAGGAAGTGGGGGACATGAAGAAAAAATGTGAATATTTTCATTAATTTTTCTTTTCCCTTTTTTCTTTTCTTTTCCCCCTAGTTTCCCAATACAAAGAAAGGAAGGAGAAGAACTAGACCTCCTTTTTACACTAGTAGTCAGGGCCGATGTTTAACCCAAATCAAAGCATTCCTACTGGTTTAAAAGTTGAAATCGGCCCCAAGGGCTTTACACTAAGAGGAGTCAAGGCCGAAATAGAAAAAAATATTTTCAATCTGCCCCCAAGCTTATTAATAAATGCCGAACTTTATGGCCTTATATTGGCCCCAAGGCTGGAAAAAGGATACCATCGAATGGGTAGCCATGTAAGTAAGTACAAAATATTCACACAAACACCTTTATTTGTATTATGTAGAATCTTTGCATTTAACAATAGTTCTAGATCTTTTGTTCTTTGCCCACAATCATACTACACGCACACAAACAACATGGAAGTAACAATATCCTAGAGCACTCCAAGACTCGAAACCACAAACTCTTTTACAATACAAAATTGAAGAGGATAAATACAACAAGATACCTCCGTGGTTCTATTGAAAAGGAAATTGCTGAAACCTTTGTGGAATTTTGTGTCATGAAATGATAAACTAGGTACTAGAGATAGACGACTTTTTCACCATTTTGGGGAAGCCTCACTTCTTGGATTGTGGGGTCATTGGAATATATAGCTAATTGAGCATTAAAAGAATGAACAACATGGTTATGGGTTTCCTCAAATTCCGGCCTAAAAAGTAATTTTTTTCCTCTAAATTTAACAATTCAACTCAACTCATCATTCAACATTGTTGCATAATAAGTCGACCATCTGGGAAAAAGATCCAAAGAAAAACATGTGGACATGAAAATTCCCAAGACACAAATCTTATCATGACAACAAACTATGGACATTTGTGTACACATTAGATCACTCATAATGCTGCCTTCTTTTCTTCTTACAGATCTGGAGCACCTTGATATGTGGAACGTATAGAGTAGAAATAACAACAATAATACAAAAGGGAGAAATGCTTAGTTCGCCAACCATGCTTGATTGAGTGTCCCTTCATCTTCATAGAACAACTACAGAAATGAAACATAAACAATGTGAATATATATATTCATATACCTCTCTTCAAGATTGTCCAATTGTTAGAGACTCTTAAGAGTAGCTCTGCCAGCAACATTATAATGGTTTGGAAACTATAATTTGCATGAAGTTCACATTTTGGATAACATGAAACTAAGTCTGGATCTGTAGAACTGCCGGAGATACAATGCTTTTTCCACATGGTGGCATTTAACTTATCCTCACTGTACATTATTCAATCTTTCATGTTTATGGGAGAATAACTTGCACACTATTTTGGATGTAGTACACGCCAACGTTGTGTGAGCACCCCGGGTTGGCCAATTAGAATTGTCAGTTCAAATTCCAGTTAGTAAAAGCTGAACTAGAACTTGCTTCAATTTTTCAGATTTCAGAACTGCATCTGAAACCAGAATCATAATTGAGCTTTTTGAAGAACAAGACCGTGGACCAAATCCAGGCCCTTTTCTGTATGTAACCAGAACTGGAACCATCCTAGTTTTCATAAGAACTGGAACAGGAACCATTGTAATTTTGTAATAACCAGAGCCCCAAGTTCTTCATAAAGTCAAGAACCACCCAACACTAATAAACACAGATGTTGGACGGTTCTTAGTATTTTGAGGAAAAACACACACACAATCAAAGAACCACCAATTCTGGGTATTTCAAAAAAATGAGAACCATGCTCATATATCAGAACCCTGCAATTCAACCACTTAGGAACCACCCTGATACCCAGCATGGGTTTGGCGCAGTTCTAATGACCACCCAACACTGGTCTAACAATGTTCATCCTTTCTCCTAAAGAAGATCCAACCACATTGTGAGCCTCCAGTGTATGTATTTAAGAGAAATGAAGATTTCAACATACTTGCACAAAGTTCACTATGGGTTTGCACTCTGATCGAACACTCCAATCTGGGATTAGATCAAAAGCTCAGAGGTCAAAGATAGCAACCTTGGGAAGATCCTAGAATTCAAAATCACATGCACAAATGTTGAACAAAGACCTCGAAGGGTCACTAATGGGTCTCACAGATATGGAGAACATGTTGTACTTACAGGTCACTGTTTACCAACTCTTGTCAGTGTCATGAGGACATGAACACTCTCTTAGGTATATCTGCACACATGCAAACCTTGGAGATTGCTCACAGGATGGCATTTCCAGACCACAATGAATAATCCACACATTCCAACCACAACAAAGCCCACAGATTCAACAGAAATCTTGAGGCTGCATTGTTTTTCGGATTCTATTCAAACTTCTGTTTTGAGTAGATTATTCAGGAGTAAGAATCATGACACCAGCACACACCACCAGATCTTTGAACC
>Ga0116231_10009646_pt1 | contig 16113 bp, 10 predicted proteins | sample S1TSphgellanicum_2_FD_89695 | JGI IMG/M metagenome (GOLD analysis project Ga0116231, IMG submission 89695) | Host-associated microbial communities from peat moss isolated from Minnesota, USA - S1T2_Fd - Sphagnum magellanicum MG | ecosystem: Host-associated > Plants > Peat moss > Unclassified...
CCCCCGTCCCTTGTTTCGTGCGCGGTGTTTTTTTTAGAGTGGGTAATGAAAAAAGGGGGTGGTGTTTTTGTGGGGGCCAGGGAAAAAAAAAGGGGGGGGGGGGGGGGGGGGGGGGGAATACGGTAGGGAGGAAAACTTTTGTGGAAAAAAACCCAATGAGTCCTTTCTTTGTTTCTTTAGAAGGATGATGAGGCTTCAAACTCATCCATGAAGTCCAGTCTCCCACTGTGGTAATGTGACAATTTAGGGGGACACAAGTTGACAAATGGAATGGTTCTGGATGTTGGTGGGATTTTGTACTAAAGGGCCTGGCCCAGCGACGGTGGCTGAAAGGATAAAGTCGGTGATCGACCAGTGGGGAGGAGTCTCACCATACCCCCATACGCAAAAGCTCACAAATGATCAGCTAATAGTCCAACAATTCTTCATATGAATCGTATACCGACGTTAGACGCCACCTCAAAGAATTCCTAGTGCGGATGACAATGCTTTTGGTCACAATTCATATGTTTGAACATTATTGAGTCGCCTACACTAGTGCGACCATTTTGCTTCTTTCTTATCTCATAAACTTGAACCCAATAGTTGATTCTCATGGGGTCTTACGCCCACACCCGCCCGTGTTGTCCCTACCCCACTTGCCGCACACATGCGCACCTGCGATCAGTCCCTCACAAAAACTAATGATTAGTCACAATAGCAAAGTACATCATCCATTGATAAGTTGTGTAATAGGTGCACTACCAATGAGACAAGTTATGGACCAGCTATGCACTCTTAAGACAACAGGAGTCTGCATTCTTTTGTCATCATTAGATGCTGATTTTGCTTCATATAAAGTCACATTCGCCCTCAAAGGGTCTGAATGTGATAGGTCAGAAAAAAAAACTTTTCTAGAAACAATTTCTACCATTGTATGAGGTGAGGGAAAATGTGGGTCAAGTCCGCCAATATACCCAGAAAATGAGAGTGGTGGCAAAAATTGTCCATTATAAGTAGCCGAAGAGAATGAAGGCCAAAATCGCATATTCCAAGAAGTGAGAGAGAATCGAAGCCAAATTGTCCCTTATACTATTAGGTGAGGAAGATAGGGGAGGCCAGGGTTCACCAACTCTGACACTGGCTGGTACCTTCAGCTTCTTGAGTGAGGCCTATTAGAGGCTACATTTAACCTTAGAAAATTTTAATTTTAGTTTCAAAGTCTCTCATTTAGTGCAAGGATGGTATATTTATTACCCAGCATTGCTGTTTCCCTGTACGTGCTAGTTCATCCTCCCCCTTTTAGAATTCACAATCCAATGAACCAAAAAAGACATGGAATCACCAACAAAACCAGTCAAAATTAACAACCCTCCCCGGCCCCTCCAGCCCCAACTTGTGCCCCCACCAAAGGAAAGAGCCTTCCATTTGTAATAAACAGAAGCTGAGATTTCGCTAGTTTCTTTCCTGACAAGCTCAAGGTTTAGGATAAAAGAAAAAGAAATGATGGTTAAAGATAAGATATATATACGAAATTTCGCTCTGAGCTGATTAGGCTACGTCTATGGTGAGTAGCTACCCTAGATAGATAGGTACCTACCTACCTAGGCGTGCGTCTCCCACTCCTGGTAATGATTGCTTTCACAGATTTTTAGTAAAATGTATGTACGTACATACCCATGTTTGGACTGTACAGCGTACTCTTTGGTTTTCTCTGCCCTATAAAGTCCTTTTTGTTTTTTCCTCTGCCCCCCATGACAATTCCAAGAGCGAGGGCAACAGAAGGAACTTCTTTTTCTTGGGCAATGGTGTTGTAATCTCTCTCTCCCTCTCTTTAGTTTATTTTACCAACTTTTTTAATTTTTGGGTTCACCAGTGGGATTTACAAACCCCTCCCTAAATCCACTTGGGATGTGCTCAGGTGCAACCCATCAGAAAAATATTCCATGTGTGCACCCACCCAAAAAATTCAAATTCGAATATATTTAAATCTCTACCATCTAGATCAAATTTTAATAGGCAAAAAAATCCGTTTTTGGATTATCACGCGTTGAGGGGTGACGATGTCACTTGTGTTGAGTATAGCATACCTTCTTCCCTTAAATTCTTGCCAAGTCCAAAGTGTTTGACTGCTCAGTTCTATGTAAAGAAAGAATCTAGACTGAATTGAAGTGGGTAATGAACAAACTTTATGCACTCTTGAAACATAATTGTTGCAAGAAAATTAACCTTATGAACTTCCCATTTAATCATACAATCTTCTCTAATTTTGCAGCCCAAATTTTTTTTAAATCCCTTCTAGAGGATTAATCGGTCATCACTATTCTGCCAAAGACACCATTTAATTTAGAAATTAAAACAAACATTATTATTGCCTTCAAAGTGATGTTGTGACCAACATTAGAGTCCTCAAGGCCTCCTTGCACAAGTCCCTAGCAACATTGGATGAGTTTTGAAGTAGGTATGTGAGTTTTTCTAGGAACCACACTAGCAAGTTTCGTGATGTCGTACCCGAAGTAGATGCGTGGTAGGTTCAAATTGCTTGAACATAGAAGAGCTTTGCTTTAAACATATTACTTCTGAATTTAATATATATTAACATTAATGTACCCACCATGTACATTCAAATTGCATGAATACATTATTGTCAGCTCTGTGATTCCTGCTATCCATCAGTCTTTCTTTGCTCTCAAGGAAAATCCATTCCACTTACAGTATGGCTTTTCTTATATGTTTCATGGAACAAGCTCACATTACTTTCAGGCATCAAATTACAAATAATTTATGCATGCAGAGGGCAGGGCTTTTTTCAATATAAATTTTTTTATGATATCAAAAAGTTGGCAATCTTTCCACCAAAAAAGAAAAATTAGGCAAATTTGCACTAGGAAAAAAATTCCCAATTTTTTTCAAATAAACAGCAAAATGTGTCAAAAAAACCACCGGTGCCATGCAGGAGGACCAGAAGGAGTGTGTTTTTATCCAAGGAAATACTTAAGTAACCCAATGTCTGAAGAATGAGTTTGAAAAAACCCTTAACAATCAGTATTTGTTAAACACGTACTATCTAATTATACCCGCACTCATTGTCATTTTGTCCCAAAACATTCTGAGAAAGAATATGTATAACCAATCTGAAGAGAACCAGTAGCTACTAGCAACACCCAATTAGATTGGAATTCTTTTTAAATAGGTGAACCTTTTCAAATGAAATCAGCCAGAACAAATTTACGTTTGGGGATTCCTTGGGTACCAAATTGGAAACTTGCAGTCAAGAAAGTGAAAATTTGTGAATGTGGAGTTGATGGGTATGCCATGTCTAAAGTCCAAGTTTGGTTTTCTTCAAGACTCAAGTTGAGTGTGTGTGTAAATTCCAGTACCACAGATTGTACCAGAAAGCCTTGTTCAAACAAAGGCACCTAAGAACAGCTTCATCATGTTTCTGTACCCTCAGCAATGAATACTACAAAGCTTAAGATATAGAGTTTGCTTCTTCTTCTGTACTTGATGTCTTATGGTCTTCTTCAAACCCCTGTTGAAGACTTTGGATACTAACTTACTGCAGGGAGTAGTACTAATAATGGGTTTTGTTTTTAATAAGAAATTTAATATTTGGTAATACTACTGTAATAAGACTTGAAGTAAACACATACTGGATTAATTTTGGTGGAAGAAATGGTGAAATTAGTTGATGATTGACAGGCCTTGAACTCAAATTCTGTAGGCAACACACATTTTAATCACCCAGGGTGCTCACACCAAGGGACATGACTTGATGGAAGGAAAAATCCATTCTTGTGACCATGTGACTTGTCAGGTGTTCACTACAGTTTGTTAATTTTATGATGTAATTTTTTGGGGGGAGCTTAGTTCAGTGTGCACAAGATTGGAGCTTTTTCTTGTTTTGGGGGAGGGAGGGAGTGTCTGAAATTTCATAACAAACATGCTTGTGTGCATGGTTTTCTTTGTCTGGCTTTGCTAGTTTCAATATTGTTGGGTGTTCATCTAGTAAGGCACAACAAATGCTTCACTTTGATTTGAAAAGCTACAACAAAGCATTAGAGAAGGATGTTGAAAGCAATCAAAGGCCACGGTTTGTGTAACAGGTTATTTTTCCAAAGAAATGTTCAAAGAGAAAAAGTGAATGGGTGTTGGATTATCACATTGTCTGTTGAGATGCTCAGGTTTGCGACCAAAGATGCAATTGTGAAAGAATATAAATTGTGGGACCATGACAAAGCATTTGGACATAATGAAGATAGGTTCCATATTTTGAAGAGGGGAAAGGAGCCAGAAATCTCCTTGTATATTGTCTCGGACTTCTTGGTGACATTTTTATTTTCCTTTGCTTTGAAACTTGAATTCTCTCTAGCTTCTTTTTTGCAGCTGCTAATAATGTAAAGCCCTCAGCGGCCATGATCTTGCAAGGTGTGTATCATCCACAGTGGTCACAAAATGGCTTCAAATCTACTACATATAAAGAACTTGGACAAAATTCTTAGTGGATTTGGAGGGTACCTTATATCCATGAATATTTACTTCTTAAAAAGAGGAATAGTCCTTATAAGTGAGAGGGAAATCATGCCAACTTATAGGTGTAAGATCCCTCTCATTTTTCAGGAGTACATGTAAGAACCCTCACCCTACTATGCATCATGTGTAAGGTAAAACCTTGAAGAAGGGTGTTCTGGAGATAAGCACCCCATAACTCTGCCTTAGGAGATGCTTATTTCCAGCATGCCCCACTCCAAGGGTGTTACCCCACATAAAGCACCCCAGCTGAATTTTATTTTCTTTCATTTTTTTCTTTGTGATACACAGCAAGTATCCACCAGGTATCACAGGACAAAATGAGAAAAAGAGATGAGGCATTTAAAAAATGAGATGCATCTAAGAACTACGGGCATTTTTCTTTTTGGACCTTGCCTTCTATGAGGAGAAATTGCACTAAATAAAGTGCCTTGCAAATACTCTATGGAATTTCAGCCAATTCCATACGATCTATGTTTGTTTGGGTTCATGACAAATTTCACATTGTGCTTTACAATGGGTGAAGCCCAATGAGTGAAGGACATTCCTAAAATGCGGGGCTGGACTCGGCTATCATGTCATCCTATGCTCCTTATTCTGAGAATGCTCCTGCCGGGGTGTGCTCCTTATCGTGCACTTCAACTTATTTTTTTTAATTTCTCAAATTACTAAGTGTTTGGGACTCTCAATAGACTTCGATGAGAAGCAGGCTGCATGTGCCTTGGATAGGTTGAGGCATTATTGGCTGCAGTTTTTCTTTTACATAAAACTTTACAACTTGCTGGTAGATATGACATTTGGAAATTGTAATTCCCCAAGGAGCTTTAATTACTAATCAAAAGTCAAGAAAGCTATCATGTGCTATCTTTTATCATCATAAGTTATGAAATGTCCAAGAGAGGTGAATTGGCAACATGCCATAACTTACCATGGAAACATACAGAGGAGAGAATAGGTTTAAGGTAACAAATTATATGGAAAGGCATGAAGAGTGACCCCAGGAGAGGGTTCATATGTAAGTATCACCACTAATGTGCAGATCATTACCATAACACATTGGTAGTTGCCTCTCTAATTATATTCTTCTAGGGATGTTGATGTTGAAATTTTCATGCAAAAAAAGGAAAGAAAATAGAAAATATTTTAGAATATTATGAAATATCTCATTTTTTGGACATGGAATCTTCAAAATAAAATAATTATTCAACACTGAAATGTTGAACTTGTCATGGGAGTACTATGTGAGGGGGGGGGGGGAGGGAGGGAGGGAGAGAGTAAGGACACACAGGGCAATTTTGATTGTGAAGGATTCAAATGTCCATGGATGTTATGAAACCAAAATTGAAATGTTCCTGAAGCTAATAGGAAAAAATGCTGCTCCCATCACATGAAAGCTAGTGTATCAGTTCCAGAAAACTGGGAACAACACACAATTCAGAAAAACAATTTCCCAAGCGAAAGGCCCTGAGCCACTATTAGGTATAATGGAAAGGAAAGGAGAGTAATTCTAGATCAATATAATAATATCCAAATATGTTCAGCAAAGCAGGGATAATAACCCATACATATTGCGGCAAGGAATGAACAACAAACCAAAGTTGTCCCAATACTGTGCGATTCTCTCTTTTTCAAAGAAAGAACTGGCGGGTAAGAGGCAGGTGAATGAACCTTTGACCAGCAGTTCTTTCTTGATCCGGTTTTGACTTTTGACCCTTATCAACGGTTCTCAGAGCAGTGATCAAATAACCTTCCCTGTACTAGCTGTTCTTTGCCGGTTCTTTGAAAAATTTCAAAAACCCTAAACCAGAGGTTATTTTATTCTGAACGTTTTCTAAACCCAGAACTGCAGCCATTAATTAAGTAGGGTCTAGAACGTAATTAAAATCTAACCTTTATGCACTTTGGTCTTTTAGAAGAAGCCTTTCCATCTTGCCACCCTTGTACCTTTATCATCACAAGTTTTGGCAAAGTGTATGGGATAGAAGTGGTGTCCCAGCCAACTTTGTAGGTACCCTTGCTACACGTTTGGGCAAAGCATATGAAATCAAAGTTTTGGTGCTCCCTATCATCAGGTCAAAATTTGGGGCCATGCAATAGCACCCAAGATGCCCAATTTTTTTCATGACCCTCTTATCCCACAGCCTTAGTCCGACTACTTTCTTTGAAACTACAAAGGTATCAAATGAAAAAAACTTTAATAAATTTGTTTTGAAAGTGCAAAATGCAAACTTTCTTCTTGTGGAATGCCGAAAGTTTGAGGTTTTTTTTAGTGATGCACCATTCAAAGAGCTTCATTGAAATAAATAAATAAATAAAATAAAATAAAGTAGTGTGCCCACCCCCCCCCCCTTAATTAATATGAATCACACAACACACATTACATATTCACAATATTGCTTTCAGGGACATGTTGGGAACAGTTTTTGTTCCTTCGGAACCTATTGAAAAGTTAAGGGAATTGATGAGAACATAGTGCAAACCTTTTGGGAACTTGGTGGGAACACCTAAATTCAAAGTTGCTTGGAAGTCAATTTTGGAACTGTCCCCACGAATAAGTCAAAATTAATTTCTACCCTAAACCTTGAATCAGAGGTTCTTATAAAAATTGGACCCATCAAAGCCATAATGGTTTGTTAAGAAAATTGAACCTGACCTCAAAACCTAGGGGACAATAAGTGATAAAATTTTACACTTCCTTCATTAAACAAGATATTGTTTTGGGGCAATTAGGTGAGGGAGCTTTTTTGTCCACCCAATAATCATCTTTTTTTAATATGCACTTATTTAAGTCATCATAAGTTTAACCATAAATTTGTTTGTTTACATTGAATTTTGATATCTTATATTAGTTTTTTTTTTTAAATTAGTACTTGATTAAGAAGGAACACATGATGGCTCCCATTTTTTAAGGTTGAAAGATGTAATAAAAGGAATATAACCATTTGCTCTCTTGGCCGAATAAATTATAGTTTTTATCAAACAAACAAGATACATATCTAATGTTCTAAACCATCAACTATTTTATTTAATTCAAGACAAACAAAAGAAGAAAACGATTGATCACATATGATTTATTTTTTAAAAGTAAGTCATGCTTGCACTTGCTATAGTCAAGATTTTCACATAAATAAAACTAGTTCACTTAATAATCTATTAATTGAATTGAACTTATTGATACTAATTCATTTAATGACTTAATGATTGAACCTACTAACAATTAATACTTACTTTTAATACAAAAATTCATGCATGTTTTTTATTAATTATAAATTTTACCTAACAACCAATATATGGCACCTTATATTTGTACTCACATTTTTTTTAATTCAAAGAAAAATGCCTCTGAAACCTCAAAACAAAAAGGTTTTAACTTTTGAAAATATTCCTTGAACCTAGAACCAAAAGGTCTTCCACTTTTAAAGAAATTGTAAACCTGAACCCAATAGTTGTTACAAAAAACAAGAACTGATGAACAGTAGCTCAAACTTGAAACTGTGAACTCACTATAATGTGATTTTTCATGGTTCCAATGGCCAAATTTTTTTCTTAAAGAAGAAAAGGAAAAGTCACCAAATTTTTATATTTCTTTCAGTAAATTAGCCTGAAATATAGAAGCATGATCAAAAAAAATTTGCTTCATATTTGGGTCATAGCCAGATTTGGCTATATCTTCCTAAGTATGATCAACAATTTTTTACATTTTCCTATGGATGATTGCCACTTAGACTGCATAAAGGAATTCCTAAAGAAGACCACTATTGGGTTTGTATAGTTCTCCAATTGGGTTATAAAAGTTTTAAAGGATGATATGATGATTAAAGAAAGACTCACATTCTTCTTGTTGTTATTCATGACTTGGTGCAGCTAACCTCCCAAGTGGATGCCCCCAGGTGAGGCCTCCCTGCTTGCCATCCTCCCATGTGCTATTGTCCCATGTGGGACACGGAATGCCACGTCTGTAGAAGCTCGTACAGGGAAGGCAGGTCTCGCACGAGGACTGCTGAAGTACTCCCAGAGTCTACTCTAAAACCATGCAAATCATTTCAGGAATGAAATGAAAAATACTTTACCATGATGATGTGGTTGGACCTCATGAAACTGAGAACCGTAAACCCTAGCACCCTAGTTAGCAGAGTCAATTGGGACCAGTACCTACCATGGGGCCCATTTGAGCTGGAACCAGCTCCACCCATACCTCCCATTTGAGTCCCTAGTGGTATTTATCACATCCAACATAATGTGTTAATTGTTTCCCCGTTCTCACCCATAAACAAGACAATTGAGACCGACTAACTAACGAGAGATTATTTGAGTGCAACAACCTTAGCCAATCCTTATAGCCGCCCAATCAAGAGCACTCATTTCGCTGTTGATTGCCTTTTGTGGGAACTATATCATGTGCACATTTATCAGCTTTACTAGCTCTCTCCATGCTAAAACGATTATATTGCATTTAAAATATATTGTGCAAGCTGGTTTATTAGTGTTAGTGGAGCTACTCTTAGTGCTTATTCATAGCATCTACATCAATATTGGCAAGTTCTCCAATTTGTAATCTTAAATTGAATGGGTTCAAGTTTTTGTGACACAAACCTAGAACTGCCACTCTTCCTTTTGTTGGAATTAGCAAAAGAACCAAATCATGGATCTAAACTTTTGAATCAAAATTGAAACTGCAGCTATGAAAAACAACTTGAAAACATAAGTTTGGTCTCTTTAAAGTAGTTTCCACCCATACCCCTATTTGGGCTTCTAGTAATGTTTATCAAATCCAACATAATGTATTAATTCCTTCCCAATCCCCCACCCATAAAGATGAAAAATGGGTCAGTATAAGGGGAAAGACAATTTTAATACAACCACATGGGCCAATCATTATAACTAACCAATGAAGAAAACTCATTTCTCCAGTCATTGGGAATGTGTAATGTATATGGAACTAGACCCAGTTTGAAACCAGGCTCAAAAGGTCTTGAATTTGGAAAAAAAAAATGCCAAAACTAAACTGCAAGGTTTAGGAATTCAAAGAATCCACACCTTAAAAAACTTTGAAAAAAACTGAAGTGTCAAAACCAATACTGGAGGTTTTTAAAAAAAGTAAGAACCAGTTGACACATATCTCCACCCACATCAATAAAATGATTTGTACAGTATATTTTTAATCGAATTTAGCAGTTCAATAGTGTGAAACTCAGTTTTGGCTTGTATATATTGTTGGGATTATTGTGAATGTAGTTTAATGGGATATTTGTAAACAAGTAACATAATTTTAATGTGAAAAAGGTTTTTTAAATTTGTGATTAAGGATAATATTCTGTGTTTGTGTTTTAGAGGTTCACTCTTTGATTTTTAAACTTTCATGTTAAAGGAATCCAAGCTCAAAAGCTAAACGAAGATTATGTGTGTGAAAGAGACATGTGTTGTTGTAGAAGCATGGATGATGTAAGCATTTAGATATGGTAGGCACGACAATATGCCCACAATACAGTGCCCTTGAAGATACGAAGCACACAAAAAAAACTGTTAATAAGCCAATGACAATGATTGTCCCAGGTGATGACATTAAAATAGTCTCCCACATTTAGCTGGCCACTTTTTCATGTACATGGGTGGGTATGGGAGAACAATTGACACTGTTGGATGTTGGATGTCGTAGCACTAATAGAAGCCCAAGTAGGGGGCGTGAGTAGAGGTTGTCTTAATGCCTGTGGGTGGCTCAAAATTTCAACTACACTCTATGTACGTACTTTGCAATTGTTCACTATCCAATATACAAATTTAGTTTCCAGTTCTGATCAGCACCTTTTTTATTTGGTGAAATATCACAAAAAAGAGAAATTCAAAATTTGTAAATGAAGTGGTTTTCGAGGTTTTTCAATCTCCAAAAGTGAGGGAAAATAATATTTAAAATCCCCAGATTTTTATATCTGGTTTTCAGCAGTATTTTTTTAGAGATGTTTGTTTAGCCAAAGTGGCAATCATCCATAGGAACTTGGAAGATGTAGAAAAAGTTAGTGATCCTCCTTAGGAAGATTTAATGAAATCTGGCTATAAAACTAGATTTGAAGTACAAAGCTTTGATCATCCTTCTATATTTTTTGACTACATTCTGAAAACCAGATATAAAAATCTGGAGATTTTTATAGTATATCCCCTCATTTTTGGCAATTAAAAACCTCCAAAATCAATTCATTTTTTAATTTTGAATTTTAACTTCTCTTTCTGGCGATATTTCACGAATTTAAAAAAGGCTGGTTTTCAGTAAAAATATAGAAGACTGATTAAAGCTCTGTACTTCAATTCTAGTTTATATAGCCAGATGTCACTAAATCTTCCTAAGGAGGATTGCCAGTTTTTCTACATCTTCATGTGGATGATCGCCACTTTGGCTACAAACAAAAATCTCTAAATAAAACTCTGGGCTCCCATTGCAAAGACCTAATTTCATAAATGATGGCCAAAGTTTAAAGGAGCAAGCGTGCACTCAGGTTTTCTAGGTCAACATTTTGCATCCCAAAATGGGCAGACACTAAAGCAGGTGCAGTGAGTTCAATGCAACAGTCTCCAACACAAACAGCTAACAAATTTGGGCATGACTGCTATGCGTGCCTGTTTTTTTTCTGGGAAGTTTGACACTTTGTTTTTTGCTCAAACTTTCCTTGACTTGATACATAAGCCAATATGCAACTTTGGAGGATCCTATTTCCCTGCCATTCTTTCATACATTGGTTTTTTGTGGATACAATTTTCTTGCTTTTTCATCTTCTTTGCATTTCATCTTTCCCAACTACCTCCATTTTGATGCATTGTCATGCTTTTCCTAATTTTCATTCACTCACATATCATCCAAGAGATTCTTCATTGTCTTAAAATGGAATGTAGAATGGGAATTTTAAACAAGAATTCTACACGTGTATGAATCTTGACCAATGGGAAAACTGGCATCCCAAGAAGTTGATTGTGGCAAAAATCAATACATGATGATATATCCTCTCCATCAAATTCAAACCTTGATTCCTTTCACTCAAAAATGCATTGCACATGTTTTGTTGAAATGCAACTAATATGTTAGGCACAAGTGAAGGAGTTTGATCTTAAAGGCATACGCTCGAAATAATTTTGAGGAAGACTTTCCTTGTTGGACACCATTCTTTTCTTGTAACATTGAGAAGGTGTGACCTATTTAAAGTCTAATTGTTGCACCTGCTTAAAGTAATCCAGTAAAGAGAGATCGGAACCTATGATTTGAGTTGGTTGACGACCTCAAGAGAAAAAAATTACAACTCAGACCAATTTCTTTTTCAAGTCTAATTAGTTGCCAATTAAGGCTTCAATTAACATAGCTAGCTAATTTGTGTGAGATTGAACTTACTTGGTAAAATTTTAAAAGGCTATTTAACGTAGCTAGTCAAATATTTAAAGTAGTGGCTATAATGTTGAGATGTCATTTGGAAATGTTTCAAGAGTAGCTATAGTGATCACAAGTGTGAGAAAAACATGGACAACATGTCCATTGCTAAGGAAATGTATTTGGCTATGAGGTTATTGGAAAGGGAGTACATTTGGTTACATATAACACCAACAAGAAGCTAGTTAGTAATGATGCTTGGGATTTTGTCCTAAGTTAATGTTGTTTTTGTGATCAAATTACATAATAAAAGTTGATGTGCACAATGCATTGTAACTATGTCATTCATTCCACTACTTGTAGTAAGGCTCTTAAGTCACAAGTTACAACTTCACTCAACCTTTGTTTTGCAAGTTTGGAGACCACAATAAATTTAATTTAATTCATCAATTTGAATTTGGCATCAACAATGAACATTAACACTTGCATGTTCTAACTTTTCAAGGCACATCTACAAAAGCAATTCACTAGGTGGCCAAGAATGAACTTGAAGGTTGCAAATGATGTTTAACATCATCAATTGCTTATTTTATCTTCTGGAGGCACATCTATGATAGGAATTCATCAACTAACTAACAATGAACTTGAAGGTTGAAAGGGATGTTGAACATCAACAATTGCTCGTTTGAACTTCTAAGGATGTTTTTACAATATTGATTTAATAGCTAGCCAAAAATGAACTGAAAGGCTAAAGTTGATGTTGATTCATTGCTAAGTGATGGGATAAGATTTAAGTTTGTAAAACTCATACAATCCAATGGTGGGTGCATTCATGTCATGAAAAGCCATTTTTTAAATAACAATTGTTTGTATTTGTAAATAATATGGCATCAAAATCAGTGTACATAATAGATTTTTTTTAATTAAATATTTTAATTATGTATTTACATGTGATTAGAATTTGGTTGTGTTTCCAAGTTGAAGTGTCCATAAAATTGCTTAAAATAACAATTGTTTTTGCACCCTTGTGGATTATAATGTGTCCCAAGTCAAATGTTTTTTTGATTTTATGGAAAGGGACTCAAATACATTATTCTTATGCAATTTACTTAAATAGAATCTTTTAATAACTTGAAAATAATGTTTTACACCAAATGGGAAACTTTTTCATGTGCATGACCTTTATCATAATAATACATAAAAACCTTATAAATGGATTGATCATGATCATAATTTGCAATGATGAGTCCATTTATTAATGGGCCACCTTCATAAATGTCAAAAACAATTCAAAATAGGGGTTTCCAAACCATTTCATGAAAGTTTTAGGGATTTTAAAAGATGGCATAATTGAAGAAAAATGGTGATGTCCATTATGATATAAATTTTGTGATTTTTTTCCACAAACATTGTATCTTTGGATGTATTAAAAAGTTGGAATTAGCTGTTTTTTGATAAATATGAATTTTTTTACCTCAAAATTGACATCCAATAATGTATAGCACTATCACAATCAAAACACATTACAAAAATGTATTTTTAGGAAACCCCATTTGTCATTTTTGGTCCATTTTAGCTTGCATATACCCATCCACACTAAAAATTTATGGCAACTAAAATGTAAGATGCAGAAAACATGATCTTTAATTGTAACCAATGTTTTCATCACCTAAAATAATCCTAACATGTCTTGAATTCATTTGAAAATGATATTTATACAAAATAATAATAATACACCTTTACATAATAATGTAATGCAACATCTTTTTGGTCACATCAAAATTTATTTGTTTTATCAACTTGTAAATATTGATTTTAAGGATAGTTTTCTTGAATGCCTAAAATCATGTTATGCCATGTCAACTTGATTAGCTAATCCACTCCTCATAAAAACTTTGTTTTTATGGCCTCTTCATTTTTCACAAAGGCCTAAAACGTTTACTTTAGTTTTGTAAAAGGAAGTTCAAACGGTGATGGGTAAGGCTTTAGATGATTGGGGCCAATGAACATTCAAATGTAATTCATGAATAGAAAGTCCCAATGGGTCCAACCATGTTAATAGCAACCATCCAAGGGGTAATTGGTTTTCTTAACATGTTTATAAGTCTAGAAAACTAAGTTAAATTTTTAAATGTGTGTTACATATCTATACAATTATGTTTTAAATATATTAATCTAGCATTTGAATAAATTTGAATATAATCCTATAAACATAAAATATTATGAAAAACAATTATTTTAAGCTCATAACTAGTGTTTTTTAACACGATGAAACAATGTAAAATAATTTTCTAAACATAGTTGTTCAACATTGTCTTTTGACTTTTTAACCAATCTCATGCTACCACATTAGCCTATCAAGACTACTCTTGAACTACCTTAAGAGTTGTTAGTTTTTTGTGTTTGCACCCCAATTGCAACATCATTAGCCACGCATTTTGTCTCAACACCATTGAAAAATATGTCTACATTAAATAATATAATACGCAATCATGACCAAAAAACCATAGAACATTTGCCATCATAAAATTGAACCTTGAATAATCAAAAGTGGTTTTCAAACAACATGCATGCAACTTACCTTCATTGTATTTCCACCATCCCCAACTCTTCACAAATTCTCATGTTATACTTTTAAAATATAATTGAGGTCCACCTTAAATAGAATGGAATTAAGAACTTGCAAACACCAAATTTCTCAATGTTCATGGGTGTGTCTAATGAACCATGGGATGCACACAATTTATGTTGTTAGAGTGGTATTGAACATACATATGAGAGATGATGTGAATTTTTAATCATCCTAACATACCATAATGTGCAATGTTCATTGCTAGTATACTTCCATATGTAATATATTTCAAATCAAGATTCATGAGAACATGGCATAGAAGTTAGAACTACTATCTTGATTAGATTGATTCAACCACAAGGTCTAGAAACTTTTAATTTCTTATAGTAACTACCCCATGTTTCACCAACCCATAAAATCTTGAAGAACCCGCAAGCTATAATAGGTAAATCAAGACAATGAAAATTGATATGTTGTCAACATTTTCTTTGAAGAATACAACATACCTACTTGTTACAAGGGCACAACTATTTTGATATTGATTTGACCACAAAACTCAAAAAAACCAATCACATGCCGAACAAATCTCTAATGTCCAAAATTGGCAAAGGTTGATCTTACCAATATCTTGAACATCAAAACATTCATAACCTTCAAGAGTTGGTTGCCATCAACCATGAATAGGACTAGATTGTTTGAAGTTAAGATAAAAGGTTAGTAACCAAGTATGAGATTATGCACAATTCCTTCCTTAATTCCATGATCAAGCTTTTTTGAAATGTCTACATAACATCAAAACAAATTCACAACCAAGGGGCAACAATGAGAAAATAAAGGGGAACAAACATGTTGGACACAACTAATCTTTATCTAGAAACTTCAAATTAAACTCATGTACATTCCAAACATTTGAGAACAAAAAATATCAATGTTTCTTATGCTTGTAGGACACCCATGGTTTCAAATTTTAAATTGTTATTATGAATTGAAAGGGCCCAAAAAAGTGAGTTATTATATGCAATAGATTAGCTAGTCAAGTTGACATGAGATTGATCATTTAGGGATAGTATTTCTTAAATCATCAAGTTGGTAAAAAATCTTATTTAAAATTCTTATTACCCAAAAAGATGTTGGAATATATTATCATGTAAATGTGTATATTTAAAAATTCCATAAATGTCATTTAAAAATAATTTTAAGACATTTTAAAAGTCCATTAAGTAAAAAAAATATTGGTTACAAACACATTTTTTTGCTTTTATATCCCATATTTTTGTTATCATTTCTTCCGTTAGATTTTAACAACACAATACATAACATGAATATGTGAATGCAAAAAAATTACAAGATTCTATGAATACATGAATTTTGAAACCATATTATTTACAACTCTAAGTAATGGTTACAAAAAATGACTCCTAAAAAATAGAATGAACCTTGTAAAGCTATAAAAAATTTGCCCATCCCAATTAATCTTGGCCATGGAGCACAATTATCAAGATTGGCCCACAATTGCCCAAATCCATAGTCTAATTCTTCAAACATATTACAAATAAAATAGAGAATCATTAAGGGTCTTGGTTGGGTGATATTTCTCACCACAATAGTTAAAGAAAATTTCAGTTCTCTTTCCATATCCACTACTTGAAATGCTTCATGCATCACATTTGCAAATTCCCCCCCC
>Ga0116231_10009648_pt1 | contig 16107 bp, 16 predicted proteins | sample S1TSphgellanicum_2_FD_89695 | JGI IMG/M metagenome (GOLD analysis project Ga0116231, IMG submission 89695) | Host-associated microbial communities from peat moss isolated from Minnesota, USA - S1T2_Fd - Sphagnum magellanicum MG | ecosystem: Host-associated > Plants > Peat moss > Unclassified...
CCAATGTGATTTCTACAGAATTGAAACTCATGATTGGTAATTGTTCTGTAGCTAGGAAAAATTGCAGAAGGAAAAGTAGCAGCAAGACCCATTACAGAAAAATTGCAGAGGAGGAAGAAGCAGTAAGACCCATCAAGGCATGGCAGAAGAATATTGTAGAAGGGAGCAGTTGCTTTTCCCAACTACCGCCGGTTCTACAGCAGAACGTCTTATGCAGCAGAACGTCACGTCACGGGCGGGAAGACGTAGTGAATTTATATATAAGATGGTATGATATCCTTTTTTAATAATTTTTTTTCATATTTATTTATTTTTTGCTTTTACTTAGGGTATTTTGCTCCCCCTTGGATATGGATGGTCATAGAAGTATCGAATTGAAAAAACATATCACATTCAGACAAAGAAGTCCCATGGTCAATGTGTGATTATTGTTGCATGTGGGTATTGCACATTTTGATTAAAAGCCTTACATATATTGAATTGATTATCTTTAAGAAGATAGGGAAGTTTTTTTTTTGCATAAATTTAGATGGCCATAAGATAGCCACATGGTTTTTTTTACCATTTGTGAACTATCGTTTATTTATGTGTTATGGTAAAGTTCACTTGTAAGATTTAAGGGTTTTGTTGATTAGGATTTAATGGCTTTGTTGATTAAGGTTATTACGATTTGTAAACATGTCAAGGTATTTCATGGGTTTTCAAAAGTTTGGGACTTCTACTATAAGGCTATTTCTTTGGCAATTCAAAGCATGGGGCAAATTCCATTGGCTCAATCCATCGAAATCCAAAACTTGACAAAGTCATTTTTTTCAATTGTTGACTTGGTGTGGAAAGATGGGCTTAGGCATGGAGGCCAAAACAAGATGGTAATTGAAACTGCATACATCCCCCATGTTCATGTCTTTGAGTTTTTGCAGGGTGAACGAAGGGATATGCAAACTTTAGTGGAATGGAACATATAAATTTTTTTGTTCCATCAACAAGATGTGAAAAATTCGATGACAAAAATCACCTCAAACATACTTAGTATGATTTGACAACCTATAAACCTTTTCCATTAATCATTTTTACAAGGGTTAGTTGTTCTTGTGTCTTTTGATTTGATTCAATGAAAATTATGTTTGGTAGGTATGAATGTGGTTATGGGCTAGAGGACCACCATGAAGAACCCAACCACATGAGGTCAATCAAGTGTGGTTGTTTGGCCCACTTTTCCATCAAGAGGCTTTACGCATGGCCCAAGGTGGCGAAAATCATCATTTATCATTGGATTCACATTTGAGCCAATGGAGATCTTATTCATGGTGCACGTGACCCATGGTCCACATCACAAATGTCAACATATTGCTCCGCATAGTCCTACAAGTTGAAAGATTTTATATGGATTTAATTAGGGTTGAAATACATTGTGAAATAAATCTATGACAAGCACAAGGAAATTTAGTGGGCAAGGGTGAATGTAGGTGAGCAAATGACACGAGATGACTTGCTAAGATTCCAAGATATCACCTACATGAATTGAAAGCACAAAAGGGGTATTTGGCGCTTGCACAAAAACTCAACATTTTCTATTTAGTCATGGGTTTATGTTCATCCTAATGATGTTTTTTTATTTCTAAGATGTAGGTGAAGTGAATGGGATTCAGGTCCCATTCACCATAGGGATTTAGACACTTACCATTTTCAAGCCATGTTCTAATTCGATCACAATATTGTTATTTCTATGGATGCCACATTTAGCACCAATGATGTGAAGTACCACCTATTCACATTGATGGTGTTCAATTTTCATCACATAGGGGTGCCAATCACTTGGATCATCATGAGTCAGCAAACATGCGAAAATTTGGTGCAATGGTTAAGTGGCTTACAAACAAAGCTCCTTTCATATATGCCATGTTGGAAACCACGTGTTTCATTGTGGATGATGCCCCATAGAAACTTTGAGCATTGGGGTAGGTTGTCACTTTAAAAAAAGTCTCAATTTGCTACTATAATTTACAATTAAAACTAACTTACAACCAACGTGTATAATTAAAATTTCATTAGTTGCATAAGTGAAGTCACATGCAACATCTAGTTGCAAATGATCAACATGATGTCATCACATCCACATGGATGATGTATATGGTCAACATATACAACTTCATTTGTCGACCATTTGTATAAAGTTTGCAACTATTCACCATTATTTGCAACTATGTTATAACCCATTATAAAGTGCCATGTGGCAACATAATATTTTAAAAAATTTATGTTTTTAAATTACATATTGGATCTTCATCATCTATTTTGGATGGTGTTAGATCATGCCACATGGCACAATAAAAATTTGCCACATGGCATGTTAATTAATTTTGGCCAAAATAGATTTAAATTAATATTTAAGTAGGTATGTATGTAAGTAAGCAAGTAGGTAGGAAGGTAATTAAGTAGGAGAAGGTAGGTAGGATTAGGTAGGTGGGTGGGTAGGTAGATATGTAAATATTTTTATTTTATTTTAGGTTTAACCTTTAGGGTTAAACCTTTTTCATTGGTTCATCCCAAATTACACATGTTTTTAATATAAAACTATAAAACAAAACACATTCTTTATATAATTTTATAAGATGGAAATAGAAGACAAAACATATGGGATAAATTTTTTAGTTGCAACCTAGTTTGCGATTAAGTTGAAATTAAGTTGCAACTAAAAAGTTTATCCAATATCCTTTGGCTTCTTTTTCAAGTTTGTAAACTATATATCTAATAGGTAATTTACTAACTAACTAACTAACTAGAATTAATTGATTAACTAAACATTAAATAATTGCTTACCCACTTACCAGCCTACCTACTAATTATTACCACCTACTAATTAGGTAGTAACTAGTAATAAAATAAACTATTTAAATTATTACATAAACCATTAAATTATTAAATAATAATAAAAGCTATTAATTAATAAGTTAATTAATAATTTAATTTAGATAAATAATAATCAGTATATTATTACCCATAATAATAATAAATAAATTTGTTTTTGCACATGGCATGTGTTGAAAGCATGGTGCTTATGTTCCATGGAAAAAATCAAAGATCTAAAAGTGAGGTGTGTAGTACTTGATTGCCTCCACACAGTGATGCTCATGTCCATCAACCCAAATGAAACCATTAAATCTTTAAAGGCATGTGGGAAGGAAACAGTGGTGGAGAGTTTTGATAACCTACAACCAAGTTTTACTTGGATAAGATATTTTTGGGCCTATTATTGTGTAAGTAATTTATTTTTTCTAATATGGCATGTTTTAAAACCTTTTTGTTATGGATGCATTACAAGTTGCATTTTGATTTTTCACACATATTCAAATTACATCATGGGTTGTAAGTATGTTGTGCATGTCCATGCAAATCTTTAGATGGTTGGGCTTCGATTAATGGCACATTCTAATCAAAACACGCAAGTAAACATAAAATTTTATCATGAGGCTATAAAGTGTTGGTTCTTTCGTGAGACCAAGGGTTTGAAGGGGCATAACATTGATTGGTTGGTGTGAAGGCTAACCACAATAATGGCATGACATCATATGCACCAAGCTGAAATGAATAGGCAAGGGTTCATTAAAAATAAGGTGATGGTGCGACTTTAGCGGCAAACATTGACAAAGTTAATCGAATTCCACACATGATGTGATCCCTCCTCCCTTTGAAGGGGATGATGGTGACAATTTGTGGCGGGTGTGAAGCCAACAATATCTTAGTGTTACTTACAAGATTCATGCCCCCTTCACTGAATACACAAGTTGCACTTGTGAATGGGTGAATGGGTGAATGGGCATTGCAAGGCAATGTTTACAGGCATCAGGTTATTATTTTATCAACTTGTACTAATTTAACATCAAAAAAATCATTGAATGTTGTAGCATCTATTTTGGGACTCACTGTGGTGGTTTGAAATCCATGTTTGCCAACTCAACATACTTACAATTGGATGATGGTGCATTTGACAATGAGGATTACAACTAAGATTAGGTTGATGAGGTTAACATTGTTGACATTGGGGTGCTTGTGACCATGGATGACGATGGTCATTGTGACAATGTTGATGTGCCCAAAGGTTCATCCACCCCCATGGATCTAGCTTTAGTTTGCTTGCATGAAACCATGGCCAAGATCATTGCCAATTATGGAAAAGGTGCAAGCATTGAAATGTACAACCATGCAACATTGATTCTTCAATGAGTTGCATCAAACATTTGAACCATCCGTTTGGCTCAAGTCAATGAATCCATGCACCCATGAATGGTATTTTATCAAGTAGATGATGGTTTCAGGTATTCTATCAATCAAATGAAAGATTGGCATGAAATAATTTTGGAGCATTTGGATACTAGTAAAAAGAGGATTAGGGAGTAAAGAAAGGTTTTACATTTGTACCCATATTTGGATTTAATATATGTGGCACTCCATTTTCATTTATACCTAACCCCTTACACCTTGACCAAGTCAAATTGAATTATCCATAATTTGCATTACAAAAGAAACCCCAATGGATGTGTTAAAGTATTATCCAAATGTTTATGTAGCCAATATGTGTTAATGAATAATTGTTTATCAAAATTAGATGTGGTTAATATAAAAATCTCAAAGTCCAAGTAATGCACAAAACAATGAAAGTTTCTTGCTTGTAAATATCCAATTTAGCTACAATACCATGCACTGGATAATCCATAAATGCCTTGGGCTAAATCATTTTGGGTTATGTTATCAAAGGGGTATTGCTCATGACCAAAAAGATGAAATGAACTTGCAATACCCCACTCTAGGTATTCCATAACTATTTTGGGTTCAATCACATATCTTTTGACACTTTGAAGGATATTGCATAAACCTACCAAAGTTACAAAACACATTTTTAGTCACTTAAGACAAGTTGAAAAATGGGGTGTTTCTTCTAGTGTAATATTAAATTTATTTATGAAATTATAAATTTTATTAGTTTTATACATGTAAAATATTTATACACATATAATATGTAAATGTTTAATTAAATTTATTATAAAATTTTAACGTAAAAAATCTTTATATATATGTCCCACATCTTATAATCCTGTTTTATTTAAAAATTTCCATATACAATTTTATTTCCACTTACAATTTTATAATATATATATATGATTTATAATATATAATATTTTAATCATTAAATTGATTTCAATGCATAATAATTAATTTATTCACATAATTTTAAAAAATGGATCATATATCAAGTATATGTTTTAAAAATGTAACCATTGACCCAAGATTTTATTATTTTATTATTATTATTATTTTTTTTTTTGAGAAATTTTGCCAAAAAGCAACACAATTTTTTTAAAAAAATATTTTGTCACAAATTCCTATAAATTTTGGGAAAAAGTTGCAAAAATAATAGGGCTTTTGGGTTGGGTTTGCCAAATTTGAAAGCCTTGCCCTTGTAGGTTTCCAAATACAAACATGAACATATAAATTTTTTATTGTCATGCTTGTTTTGTTATCATTTAATGTTAAATTTTTTTTGACATGCTAACCAAAGAAAATTTTCCAAAAAAACACTACACAAGATGATGCAAAAAGAAAGTAAACTACCTTGAATAAAAACATTTAAGTGACGTGTTACAAAAGGCTACAAAAATGCCCAAGTCCAAAACAAACCTTAATTAACAAGGGGAACATGTCATAATGGTAAATATGAGGTTGTTGTAACATAAAATTACTACCCTAACATCTTGAAATCCAAAAAAATACCCTAACCAAAATGGGGATAAACTATGGGCTATTTGTGTCACTATTGGAAGGGGATGGGATCCCATTCGCCCTCTTGTACTGTGCTACAACAACATGTGCATCCTGGGCTAGCTGATGCGTAAATACCCTTCGATTAGGCACTGATGTTTACACAACATTGGTTATAAACACCTCCTTAGCGGTGCTTCAAACCCTAAAACAAACAACACAAAATAATAGGTATGGAATATGAGAGCAAAAACTTAAAATTAAAATCAAATTGAATATGACATTGTTAAAACTTACCAACCATGAATCAATTTTGATTCATGATAGTGCATAAGAAGGCCAATCTCCCTACACTGCACAATTTACATGGACACACTCTTCTAGTTGCATTCATTCTAGGTGCCTTTGAATGCCTTTACATATTTAACTCAAATCCATCGTATCACAATCGCTAAGTCTTTGTCGCATTTCACCTTGGCTTGCACTTTGAGGGGGATGGACCCCACACCCCATGAAGTCATGCCAAGGAGCTCAAATATGGTGTTGGAAGCTAGTTTGACAAGTGCAAGTTTAGGAACCTCAGGTGTGTCTTTCATGGCAACTTGGAGCCTATCCCATTTTAAGTTTGCATGCCTCCTAGCCTTTGCAATTGCTTTTTATTCATTGCAATGAAATTGAGCCAATGGGTTGCTCAAGACTCGTGCATTCATGGCCATGTGGTTTTGATGCCTCGGGCCTTCCTCCCAAGTAAATGGGCATTTGGGCTTGCTAGGCTCCATAATAACATTGTGATGCACATGCAAATGGCATACCAAGTTGTATTTAGCGATATAGGCCATATCACACCCATCAACCCTACAAGCAAACTTGGTAACCTCCCTTGCAAAATGTACACCTTCTAGGGCAACCCATGGAAGGGCAACCACATCTAAAACAAAAAACAAAAAACTTAATGTGAGAATTAACATTTTGGATGAAGGTAAGCCCACATACAATGAAGGTATTGCTTAGATAGGTAAAAGATAAAAAAGAAAAGATGAGGGTATTGCACAAAAAGATAAAAAATCAAAAACACAAGATGAAAATATTACATAGAAAAACAAAAGATGAAAACCAAAAGTTAAGGGTATTGTATAAATATAAGAGAACAAAAACATAAGATGAAGGTATTGTTAGATCCCAATGTTCAAAATTGCAAGAAATGAAATTAACCTTAGAAAAAAAATTCATTTATAAAGCCTTAAGGTATTGCTTATAGACTTTGACAAAAAAAATACCCCACCCACCCTTTCACATGGAGAAGGAAGGTGGGGCAAAAATTTAAAGATCACAATTAATGAAGGTATTGTAATCAAAAAATTGACAAAAAAACACCCCACCCATCTTCTCTACTTCAGAAGATGGTTAGAACAATGAATTATAATAAGTAAAGTTTATATTTCACCTTCATTAATATCAGCATGAAGTACAACATGTTCATTTGGCAATGAAATAAGACTTCCATTATCTTGCTTCAGCATTGAACTCGGAGCTACACTTTCTTATTCTATCATCAAAATGGTTTTTTTGCAAATCAACTTTAATTTTGTCAGCATCTACTACAGATGTTCCGCCAACATCAACATTTGCTTGCATTCGCTCTTGAATAATATTAGTTGGAACCAATGTAACCAAATCCTCGATGTAGCTGCTTGCATTTGTTCATGAATAATCTCAGCTGGAACCAATGTAGCCAAATCCTCAACACTTGCATTTGTTGTCCCATTGCCCTTGCTTCCATATCTCTTTCATTTGCAACACCATGGACACCATCCGCATCATTCTTTGTTCTCTTGCAAGTTTGCATTTGCGAAAAAACACAAACAACATTCTTAATTTTTTTTCATTTATGGTTTATTTCATCAACAAAAAATAAGCATAAGAGATGCAAATAAAGCAAACAAGTCAAGGATTGGCGAAGGAATTTTGTCACTTTGGACACAACAGATGGGGAAAAAAAGTTCCCTATTGTTTTTGCCCTATAGGCAATAGCAGCAAATAAAAAAAGACACTCACCATTGTCTTTGTGGAAGTACCTGCAACAAAAAAAAGACAATACTTATCATTGTCTCTGTGGCAGCACCCAACAACTAAATCAAATGAGATGTGGAAGCACTAATAGGTCCAAAAAATCTGAGCTCGTTGTGGTTTCTGGAAGCACAAGCAGCTCCAAAAAAATCAAGACTGGTAGCTCAAAAAAAACTTTGTGGAGGTAACATGAGCTCAAAAAAAAAGAGAGGTAGTCTCTATGGAAGCACTAGCAACAAATGCTTTTTAAAAAAAAGAATAAAAGCTTACCTTGAAGCAGCTAATGGAGCTTTTGTAGTTTCACACTTTTCAAGGTGCTCCTCAAACTATTGCTCACGTTGCTCAAACTCTTCGCTCTTCAAGCTGAAGCTGACCAATCGCAAAATGTTCCTAAACTAAACCCTATTCTAAGTTCACAAGTAAATCCTAAACCCAAATGCTAAAGCTGTTGGTGATGGAGGTGAGTGCAAAGCTGATGGGGGAGGAGGGGTTAATAGCATGAAAGAGGTAGATGGGTCGGTAGCAGAAAGGGTGGTAGGTAGGTAGGTAGGTAGGAGGTCCCAAAAAAAAACTTGGGTCAAGAGTGGTGGGAGAAATAAAAATAAAAAAGGAGGCTCAAAAAGAAAAAAAAAAGTTGAGAAAAAAAAAGTAAGAAACAAAAAAAATTGAACTAACCAAGTAAACTGACCCTCAAGGGACAGTTTCATCCCATCCATGAAATCCCGGAACGAGAATTTTTGGATGGTGCATTGGTGCGTGCTGGGTCACTCAGGCCCCCCAATTGTTGTTTTCTTTTCTTGGTGATACCCCGTGGGTACCTTCCAGGTATCATGGAAAATGTTAAAAACATACTAGTGATTTACCTACATGTAGATCTGTAAAGCACCAAGTTTATAAGGGGTGGGATTAGTAAGTTCGTTGCGCAAACAATGAGAGTAAAGCCATTGATTGAGCTATAAATTTGAGTCCCTTCCCAGTCAAAAGTAGATCTGCAAAGCTCCAAGTGCTTTCTTCCCCTTTAAATCCCATCCCACAGCCTTAAACTTGTGTAAAGCCCACCCCATGGCTTTAAACCATGTAAAGTCACCATGTAAAGCCATGGCTTTACACAACTAACAAGTTAATTGTGCAATTTTATGTGGGGTGGGCTTTAGCCTAAACATAGAAAACACTTGGACCTTTGGAGTTGGAAAACTCAGTCACTAGTAGAGTTGCTAGTTCCTGGATTGATGAGGCTCCAGTTTCAAACCTTGGTGATTCTCTTTCTGCAAAATAGAACATGCACAGGACTTGAACCACGCAACTCCCCAAAACCATCTATGGTGCTACACATGAGTTCAATGAGGGGTGTTTAACATCCTGCCTAAACCACCAAAGAGACTGATTTTTGGTAATTTTGTTTTGGCCCTTTTGTGATTCAACTCCCTGAAAACATTTTTCATGCATTTTGTAGTGCAAAGATGCTGAGTTCATGGCTATGGAATAATGCAAGTATGACGAATTCATCCAAGAATTTTTACTGCATGCAACACTAAGGAGGTTTATCCATCAAAAGTTGTTGAACATATGAAAATATTATCAATTTTATTATATTCTTGAAAATATTTTCACTATTACAAAATGTGAGCGCAATTCATTAGTCTTTGTCCTTGTTCATTAGACCAATGAATTTACTGCATCTCACTAGGTCCTGTTCACTATGACCAGTGAATTCACTGATAATCCAATGAAATCACTTGACATGCAAGGACACCTTTTGTTTAGTGTTTTCCATGAGAAAATGTGAAAATTCCTTGCTTGTGCATATGCATTGTACAATTACAATAATTGTTTCTGTGTGGGACATTTGTCAGATGAGCAACCAAAAGTTCTGGAAATCAAAACATTTTTTATTTATTTAAAATTCCTGAATGTTTTCTTTGTGAAAATAAAATGTGAAACTGGCTTGATTGTGCACACTCTGGGTTTACTGTGATATGCAGTTGCAGAATTTCTGCAATTTGCCCAAGAACTTTTTCTGTTTTCTGCCTGATCAGAAAAAGGAAAAGAAGCTGGCTTGCTTGAACGAAGGAATGGGTGAAGGAGGTGGTGATGCAGCAGCCCTTTGCACAGCTTGATCAAACAGGAAGTGCAACATGGCGGACAAGTTTTGATCTGGAAAGCCCTGACTTAAATTTTTTAGTTATAAAGCAGGGTAGGTTATGCATGATAATAATGCTACCTCAAAATGCAAAGGCACAATTCCTTTTCAAAGGCACATTTTTTCCTTCTTTTTCCCTTGTGATATGAGACACATAAGTATCTGTTGGGTATAGTGGAGGACAATAAAACAATATGCTAATTATCAAGTGAGATAAGGCACTGGCCCTTGTGATGGACTTAGGAAAATCAAGGCAATATAGATTCCATCTCCTGTGAACTCTTTGAGCACCATCCACACTTAATGTTAAGTCAATGGTAGATATTCTTGATTTTGAGTGTATTCACATATGTAATGTTAGGTAGCATTGCTAATAATGTGACTTCCTTGTTAGCAAGTGGTGCTAACTTGATGTTAGCATTCATTAACATTTGCTATAATTAACGTTTCAGATTAGCTTGTGAAGCTTAGGTTTTAAGATCTTAACTCAATGTTATGTAAAGAGATTAAAAAAAACCCTTTAACTCAATGTTAATTATAATTATTATTAATTCTAATAAGCTTGATTGAAATAATCAATCTTGATTCTGATTACTAAACGTTTAACATTACCAGGATGGTGTAAATCCATTATGACAAAAGTAATTCACCTAATCATTTCACACTCTAATTTAGCTTAACACTAATTTAAGTGTGAATGAACATCAAAATTGTTGACATTTTAGTCAGGGCACTGTATTTGAAGCAGCCACTCGTTGTGATGATGCTGTGGTTGTGGTGTGCGACCAAAAATGCTAAGTCCAGAGATGACAAGCTGAGATGGTTTCAATGTTGAAATTGGTGACAGCTACAAAGTTTGAGGGCATGTAGAATCTGGTTCCCTTGCTCTTCCATCTACGGTTTCTGGATTAGGGTTTAAAGGACAGTGGTAACTTAATTCTGCAGTTCCCACAACATTTAGCTATTCTGATTTGAGGTGTTGTTATTATTAAACTCATAGATAATATTGTCTACCTGCGTGCACCATGGCTTGCTGGTTTTTTTCAGTACACACCACATCTGCAAATTACTACACAGAGACATTATGCTTGGATATTCAATAGCCAATTTATGTGACTGTGTCTGCATGGATTCTATATCATATATAATAGAAAGCTCTGTTGGCAGGGAACTGCAAGGAGGCAAATTACCTTACACTAGCACAAAAGAGTCTGAAATCATATATGATAAAACTCTGCTGGGAGGGAATTGCAAGGAGCTAAATTCACCTCAGGCTTGCAAACACTTGTCTGAAGTCATCAATTGTGATTGGAACAGCGACAAAGACTAATTCCTAGTTGGATTGGAACTGCAAAGAGGCAAATTCACCTTACACTAGCACAAACCAGTCTGAAATCATCAAATAGTGAATGGAACATTGACCAAAGACAAATCTCTAGTTCCATCTCAAGTGACATTTCAGTTCAAGATCCTGAAAAGAATTGTTGAGATGTGCCTTGAATGCTGCAGATCCAGCAATGTTGTGTAAAGAGAGAGTATACTGGAATGTTTCTGGGAGAAATGGGTTATTGCACTTGTAAATGAATTGGTGGTATTCATGGATCCATGATGTTTTTCTGCCCCATATTTGTAGATCAGTTGCAATCTTGATCAGCAATGTACAGTCTTTCATCTTTCCTTCATTGAGAATAGATGGGCACAGGGAGCTGCTGCGGCTGCTGCTGCTTTGATAATGTGATCAAGATTCAAAGAAAGAGTTGGCAGCATGTGTTGTTCACTTATATGACATGATTTCATGGAGATGTCAATACAGTGCACCCACATTCTGAGGTGCTCAAGAGGGAAAAGCGCCATCGGATGCCAAAGTCTGAGCTACATGTGGACAGAAACAAACACAGTGGTAAAAGATGTCAGAGCCTCATGCTATTCTTCTTTTAACATCCCCAATGCCACTCAAGCTGCCAGAGGATGCAAGAAAGAATGATGAACAAGAAAAATATGTCCTGAGAGAACCCATTCTAGCCATCAAGTAAGATTGGTCCTCTACATGTAGAGAAAAAGGAAGATGGCTCATTGTCATGAAGGGCATCATTTGTTGCAAAAGATGGGAATCAGTAACTTCATTGTAGAACCAATGAATGTAGGTTTCTGCTGCGTTAAAAGGCTTCAGAAAAACAAAAAATAAAATCCAATTTGACAATGGAAAATGCAAGGTAAAGTTCGGCAGGCAACCTGGAGGGCGCGGACGATTGCTCCTGTGTTCAGGTCCCAGGATCCCATGGACGCACTTCTTTCAGCAAATTCTGGCAACTTTCCATCAGACCCAAATCAGGATCACTTCCTCAACTTCAAGTCCCCGAAAATATTTTCCCTCCCCGGAGCTTCCATCCTATTCCAAGAAATTTCGATCCTCCTCAATGTTCCTCTCGAATTTCTTATGGAGGAGGATGGCACTTCACACATTGGAATAGAATAGGGCCGGTGTTTGCAAGGATGCTTGCAACCCTCTGGGTAAAGGATTTGGATAGCCGATTCTGCGTTCTGTCAGGATTATTAAATTGCAGAATTTGGCTGTTTCAATCGAAGTGCCTATTCTGCACTCCTATTTGTAGAGGTCCAGAAAACCACAGCCATATTTATTGCAGAATCAGTAGTCAAAATCTTTTATGCCAGGAAAGGTGTCTGCTAGGCCATAATCTGCCCCCATGACTGCCTTTATGGCTTGCCCTTGCCAGGCCTCGCGCTAAACCCTAAACCCTTTTGCCATTGAGAACAAAAAGTGTAGGGTAAAAAGCCTGAGGGCAGGGCATTATCAAAATAAGGGCCAGGGCAAGCCAATATAATACTCTCTGATCAGATTTGGCAACAAACTGTCAAATAATTAATTAAATTTGAATCCTTAACTTCAGCACTTGGTTTTTTAATTTTTTAATTTTCAACTTGTAACGATTATAAAAAATAATAAACAAACTGTTGTTATGTTTATGGGACAGTCTAGTGTGTGTAGGCTGTCTTAGTATTTAGTTCTTGAACTTTTTAAGGTCTGCCAATCAATCCTGGCATACTATGTCTGTCAAGTGTAGGCCTGATTTTGATAATGCCCTTGCTTGAGGGATTTACATGACATAAACACAGACCAAGCGAAGGAGAGGAACTTTTCAAAACAAAACTCTCCTACTTTGATGAAAAATTTCGCTCCATAACATTACCTCCAAATCCACTAAGAAATTTGTTGCAGGTCTTCACACTTTTGTATTGTAAAGCTGGGGAAGGGCTGCTCCCAGGGGCATCCCCTATGTTTTGGGCCTATTCCTTATGGACTATGACCCTCGAATTAGGGGAGCACCCAGGACCATGCCTGCTCTGATTTCTTTTAGTGTACTTGGAGGGCATGTTACCCAGTGCATTTTTCCCTCAGCTGTTTGGGGGCCGTTTCAAAGAATGAAATACTATTTTGATATTATAGGTGTTCCATTTTTTGAAATATCCCCCAATTAAATTTTTTTCTTCTTCATGTGACAGCTGAAGTTCCGCACCAGGTATCACTGGAAAATAAAGAAAATTGGAGTGGGTCTTTATGCTGGGTAAAACCCAACGTGGTAAAGCCCTTGGCATTGAGCTTTACCCTACATACAATGTGACGCAGGGGTGGAGTCTTCTCTACTACATAAGAAGTTCTACATCTCTTTGGTGTAAGATGGTGAGCGCCTAGGATTGCACCTTATCATTTATGCATTAAAGTTTATGCATCTCTTGAGCATACATCCACCTCCATTGCTTACAAGCATCTTCCTCTTGCACCCATTCATCTTCCCTTTCACTCTCAACACACAAGTTCATCATGATTGGCGTTTTGATTAGCATGCTTCTTTTCATTCTTTGCATGTAACTCCTCTAGATCCTCCTTTTCTACATATAATTCTTCTTGATCATCAACAAACATTTCGAAATCATCTTCATTCATCAAACGACAAATTGCAATAGCTTTAGTCTTTTGTTTGTTCTTGTTGCTTTGTATGAGGAATTCAAAATTTGAACATGTCCAAGTTGTTACAGTGCGTTTGTTCAAATGTTAGATCCATAGAAAACACAACTCCTTTTAAACAACAATAAATTGGATTTATCAATTATAATTTGCATAAAACATTTTTGACATGAATTAGAGAGCCTCCTCTAGCTACCTTCAAATGAACACAACATTGCAAAAAAACTTGCATTCAAGGTGGTTCGTTCACATCCAAGCATCAAATGTTGGGTTTGTGCAACTTTAGGGGACCTTCAAGGTTGTTGGTGGAATGCAAAACTAGATCTGCAAACAAATATAGATGTTCAAATATGCACATGCAACTGCAATTCAAAAAACCATATTTATTATTTATAAGCACAACTACTCATATTAGTTTGTTTAAAGAGGTGTGTGCAATTGGAGTTCAAGAAATGGATTTGTTGAAGAGTAGTAGAATCAAACACTTAAAACATTTGAAAACATTGCAAGTTGGGATTTAGGTAAGAAATGTTAAGCTTGCAGTTTCAAAATGCCAAGATGAAAGGTTCGCCATTTTTGAACTTGGTGTCCCTTTCAAACCTTGAAAACCTTTAAGACTTGGTGCAAGAGTGTGATTGAAGACTAAAACCTTGAACAAGATGACAAGATAACAAAATTAGAACTTGATACGTGAAGTGAAGTACATCAAAGCTGAATTTGGCCATGGGAATTTTGCACATTCAACACTACGGACCTTCAACACATTTGCTCACTTCAATATTACTAAATGTGGGGGTAGTTCATTAGTCTTTATTCACTAAACCAATGAATTCGTTATGTCCCCATTAGGTCCCATTCACTATAACCAACAAATTCATTCAAAATTCAGTGAAATCACTTGATGTACAAGGACACTTTTTGTTCTAGGGCTTGATCATTGTAGAAAAGTTCAAGTGAATAATTCCCATGTTGGAACAACAACTCATTGAAACCCTAACTATCAATTAGGCATTTAATTAATTTTTCTTTAATATAAACCATTCAAAAGTTATTGCCTTTATTGGGATTACATTTTTGTGTCCATTGATGTGTTTTTCATCTACAATGATGTTTTTTTTTTGGAATTTTATGTTAATAAATCTTATAACTCTAATTTGCCACCATGTATGACATATAAATAGTAGGAAAAATGATGTTTAAATATTCAAATATTTATGCAATGTGTGTATATAATAGTATGTTATTTTTTTAATGCAAATATTGCATTCTGGGTCCCATTTTGCCAATTACCTACATATAGTTTTTTGATCTAGATATTGACTTGAATGGAAACATGAATTATTGCATCAAAAAATTATGATTTTTTTTATTAGGACCTACATTATAATAAAATGTACAACTTTCATTTTAATCATAATCACAAATTTTGAATTATTATAGCCATTAAGCACGTTCAAAAATTAGAATCCAATTATCACATCTAAAATGATTTTTTAATGGTGCAAAAAATGAGGACCTTTTTATGAAATATATTAAAGCCCATAAAAAAATTTGAAAGCATTTGGTGAAGTTTTTGGTAGGAAAAAACACATTCAAATTTTACGAGCACATCTAACAACTGATTTATACATATTATATGTGTGCTAAAAAATTGTCACACCATAATGAAATTGTTTCAAATTTTGAGTGTTGCAATTTCATAAGGTAGCAAACACAATTGTAAAATTTCATGTAAATATCATTTCAACATAATTTTTGACAATTTTTAAAACTTGAAAAGGTGTAGTTTTTTATTATAGTCAACAACTATTTTGGCTCCTTTCATTGTGATTGCATTCGTAAACATCTTCCATTTTAGATTGGGTAGTAGGGTGAAAACATGGTTAGGTGGTTCAAAAGCGGTGTTTGAGAGTTCATAATTTAACACTAACAAATTTTTTACAACTTTAATAATTATCAAACCATAAATCTTATAATTATCCCCTATGCTTTATTAATAAGTCAACTTATGAATATCCTTAAACATGTGATTGATAAAAAAATACATGCAAAAGATTAAATTTTTAAATGTGAAATGGATTTTCAAGGATAAAATTGTACAATAATCACATCATTTAAAACCTTAAAAAAAAATAAAAAAAAAATATATATATATATA
>Ga0116231_10009651_pt1 | contig 16104 bp, 15 predicted proteins | sample S1TSphgellanicum_2_FD_89695 | JGI IMG/M metagenome (GOLD analysis project Ga0116231, IMG submission 89695) | Host-associated microbial communities from peat moss isolated from Minnesota, USA - S1T2_Fd - Sphagnum magellanicum MG | ecosystem: Host-associated > Plants > Peat moss > Unclassified...
CGACTATGCGCCGGCCGAGGGCGTCTATCTGAAGACCGCCTTCGTCGACTATCAGAACGACGTCACCGCCGCCGACGTCGATCTGGCCTGGCGCGAGGGCTATCGCGCGGTCGAGCACCTGAAACGCTACACCACGCTCGGCATGGCCACCGACCAGGGCAAGACCAGCAATCTGGTCGGCCTGGCGCGCCTGGCCCAGGCCGAAGGTCGCCCCATGCCCGAGGTCGGGCTCACCACCTTCCGGCCGCCCTATACGCCGGTGACGCTGGGCACGCTTGCGGGCGAAGCGGTCGGCGTCCACGTCGCGCCGACCCGCCGCCTGGCGCTGCACGACCTGCACGCCGCCAAAAAGCCGATCTGGCAACCCTCAGGCTACTGGATGCGGCCCCGCGCCTTCCCGCAGGGCCGCGAGACCCTGATCGAGGCGGCCCTTCGCGAGGCGCGCGCGGTGCGCAACCGCGTGGGCATTACGGATGTCTCCACGCTCGCCAAGTTCGAGATCGCCGGCCCCGACGCCGCCGCCTTCCTAGAGCGGGTCTGCGCCACCACCGTGGCCAAGCTGGCGGTCGGGCGAGGCCGCTACACCTTCATGCTGCGCGAAGACGGGCTGGTGGTGGACGACGGCACCGTCTGGCGGCTGGACGAGACGCGATACCTTCTCACCAGTTCCACCGGCGGGGCCGATCGCATGGTCGCCCACCTCAGCTACGTGCGCCGCATCCTGGCGCCGACGCTGAAGGTGGCGGTCGCGAGCGTTCAGGAGCATTGGGCGGGCGCCGCCGTCGCCGGCCCCCTCGCCCGCGCCGTGATCGCGCAAACCACGGGCATCGAGCCGCCCCGGCACATGAGCGTCGTGTCAGCCGAGATCGCCGGCGTCCCCGTTAAACTGCTGGCCGCCAGCTACAGCGGAGAGCGGGCCTTTGAGGTCTACGCCCCCTCCCCCCGCATCGCCCCGGTCTGGACAGCGCTAGAGGCGGCGGTTGCGGCGCAGGGCGGCGCAACCTACGGACTGGAAGCGCTGGAGCTGCTGCGGATCGAAAAGGGCCACGTCGAGGTGGGCGCCGAGATCGACGGCCGCCGCACCCCGGCCGACCTCGGTCTCGCCAAGATGCTGAACCCCCGCGGCGGCTTCGTCGGCGCCGCCGCCTTACAACGCCCCGCCCTGCACGCCGCAGATCGCCTGAGCGTCGTGGGTCTGACGTCGGACGGGCCGATCCCAGAAGGGTCCATGCTGGTCGAACTGCCGAACGCGCCGCCGCAAGGCCACGTGACCTCAGGCGGCCTGCGGCTGGTCGGCGAACCGGACGGCGGCGGCGTGGCGCTGGCCATGCTGAAGGGCGGGACGGCGCGGCTCGGCGAGACGCTTCTGGCCCACTCCCCTACCCGCAGCCAGACCGCGCGGGTGACCGTCGTGTCGCCGCACATGTACGATGCAGCCGGGGAGCGCTACCGTGACTGAGCCCCTTGAGACCGCAGTCCTAGAGCCTGAGCCGTTGGCGCAGATTGAGGTCTGGGGCGACGTGGCCGCCGTGGAAGGCCGCCTGGGCGCGAGCTTGCCCAAGGCCGGCCGATCCACGACGCTGAACGCAAGCCGCATCATGTGGTGGGAGCCCAAGGTGTGGCTGGTGCGAGGGTTCGCCGCCGACTTGGCCGACGCCATAGCCGAAGACGGCGCAGCGATCGACGTTACAGGCGCCTTCTCGCGGCTGCGGATCACCGGCGCGGTGTGGCGAGAGCTGCTGATGATCGGCGGCGTGTTCGACGCGGAATCGCCGACATTTGGCCCTGACTGCATCGCCGGGACCGTGATCCACCACCTCCCCGTGCGGCTGGACGTCATCGACGCGCATACGGTGGATGCCTACACGCCGCCGAGCTACGCGGCGGAGTTGGCGCATCATTGGCGCGCGGCGGCGCGACGGATTGGGGTGGCGGCGGGCTGATCTCGCGCACCCGCTTCCCCTTTCCGTCTTCCCCGACGGGCGAGGTGCGCCCGAAAATCGGCCCGACCGCGCAAACAGGCGCGCGGACCGCTTTGGATGACGCTGATTGGGCGGGATCGTCCCAAAAGCTGCGAAAGGGGAGTGGACAATGCGGCCATATCCGCGAAGCTGCGGCTCCAGAGGGGCGAATGCGCCGTCCATCTGAAGAATGTCGATTTATGAAGATAGCCGTCTAAAAAAATATTGTCAGGCTTGGCGATTTGACGAGGGAGCGACCGCGCCGATGGCCAAGAGCCAATATTATCCAGGACTCGACCTCCTACGCTTTATCGCCGCTATTTTAGTAATTTTGGATCATTTCGGACTGTTCGCCTTAAATTATCCTTCGGCGACGGGGCCTGTCGCCGACCGGGCCTTTCCGTTCCTGAGCCCGATGACGAGCATAGGCTCGATCGGTATCGAAATCTTCTTCCTAATTTCCGGCTTCATCATTCCAGCCAGCTCGTTAGGTCTATCCGCCAAGACCTTTGCATACCGGCGGGCGATCCGCGTTCTGCCAGCCTTGTGGGTGAGCGGCCTGATCGCATTTGCGGCGCGGCTGGCGACGGGAGAACCTGTCGCCGCGCTCGCCGGCGATCTGTGCCGGTCTGCGATCCTGTCGCCGCTCGGACTCTATATCGATGGCGTCGTGTGGACGCTGGTGGTCGAGGCCGTCTTTTACCTCGTGATTTTCGGATCGATTCTATGGGCCGGGATGAAAAACATAACGCAGTTGATCTATGCCATCGGCTCACTTAGTATAATTTATATCAGTATATACTGGCTGACGACCCTCATGTCGCCTCATCACGCGTTAGCTTTGAAAGCGACAGAAATTCTAGGGCGCTTTCCCTTCAAGGTCTTTCTCATGCGTTATGGCATGTTCTTTGCCTTGGGCATGGCCATATGGTGTTATTCGAGCGCCGAAACTTCACGAATAAATTTCATATTCTTTCTCGCCTTGGTCGCATTCTGTCTTATCGAAATCCTATATGATCGGCCGGGCCTAGGCGAGGGCGGAAGCGCCATCTTGATTTGGCTGGTCGCCTTGAATGTCTTGATCATCAGCGCGCTCCGGCCGAGTTGGATTTCCATCAAGTCTGACAGCTCCAATAGGCTGAGCCGGCAGCTTGGCCTGCTGAGCTATCCGCTCTATTTGAACCACTACACGCTAGGCATGTGTCTCGTAGCGTTTTTTGCGCGCACCGGATTTAGCGTCACAGCGATCTTCGCCCTCGCTCTGTCTGTAGTCTTCGTGATCAGCTATTTCATCATGATATTGCCGGAACGCGCGATCCAGAAACGGCTCCTGGCAATGATCTGATGCGCTTTCAGACAAGGCTTTCTCCTCCCCTGTTGCGCAGGGGCGAGACAAGTTGGCCTCAAGTGGAGTTGGTATAATCTCATCTAAAGTATTTTTATCCCGCTTATCCCTGCGAAAGCGGGGATGAGCGGGGAAAAAGTGAGCTTGAGTTGTATCTAACGGGGTCAATCGGTCGGCGGCGGCGGTTCGTCGAACTGTAGACTGAGCTGTGCGGGCAATGGCGGCGCAGGTTTGCGCCGGGCCGGCCGAGGGCGAGGATTGTCGTCGTCGATGCGACGCTTGCGGCTGGCATGTCTCTCGAACACCTGACGCGCCGCCTCGCGATAGCCGGCCGTCGCACGGAGCGCCGTCAGCCGAGCCTTCGCCGACCGCGCCGCTGTTGCAACATCGACGATGGGCTCGGGATAGCCGCCAAGGTCGGCGCCGACCTCAAGCCAGGGCGTCTGGAGACTGGCTAACGGGATGTGGGCCAGTTCGGGAACCCAATAGCGGGTGAAACGGCCTTCGGGGTCTTGGTCCAGCCCCTGCTTTACGGGGTTGTAGATGCGGGGTGTATTGATGCCGGTCTGTCCGGACTGCATCTGCACCTGGGGCCAGTGGATGCCAGGCTCGTAGTCGCTGAACACCTGCGCGAGCCGTTCGCCGCTGGCGCGCCAGTCTAGCCTCAAATGATAGCTGGCGAAGGACTGAACCATGGCCCGCATTCGGAAGTTGAGCCACCCCGTCGCGATCAGGCTGCGCATACAGGCGTCGACGAACGGAACGCCGGTCCGCCCAGTCGCCCACGCGATCAAGCTCGCATCGTCGGGCGGTGTAGGGGTCCGTGCGCCTTGGTGAACGGGGTGAAAGGCGCGGATTTCCAGTTCTGGCTCGCTCTCCAGCTTCTGCATGAAGTGTCCCCGCCAGTGCAGGCGCGCGATCAGGCTATCCACCGCCGTCACGGGCACGGATCGCAGCCCCGGCGGCGCGTCGACCGGCGCCCGCCTCGCCGCATAGAGCCGCTGGAGTACCTCGCGAACGGAAACTGCGCCGGTGGCCAAGGGGACGGACAGACGCGAGCAGCAGGTTGCGCCGCTCAAGGGGCTGGACATACCACGGCGGTAATCGGCGCCGCGCCCGTCGAGAAAGCTGTCGAGCAGGCCGAGCGCCGCCTGACGCGTGCCTGACTGCGGCGCGATGCAGCCATCGTCATGTAGGCCGAGCGTTTCGGCCGTCGGAAGCGGAGCGATCTTCGCCGCTTCGACCGCTGTGAGCCTTAACGGCTCGGCCGCAACGGTCGCCGAGGCGAACCGACCGAAGTGGGCCGCCCAGCGATCGCGCGCGCCCGCGCCGCGAATGACGCCGGTCTGGCTGAATTCCTGAAACGCAATTCTGTGACGATTGCAGAAAGCGCGCACGGCGATATCGCGCCGAAACGTCCAAAGGTTTCCGGTTTCCTCGTGGGCCAAGAGCCTCGCGATCCCCACGGCCGAATGGATCCGCGCCAGCACATCGACGACGCCGCCAACGCGCACGATCAACGGGGCGCCTAGGGCCGACAGCCGCTGCGATAGCTCGTCCAGCGCGGCGCGTTGGACGAGCCATTGGCGGGTCGAGACATCCGGGAGGCGCCAATAGTCGGGCTCCGCCACATAGAGGGGCAGCACCGGACCTCTGGCCGCAGCCTCGGCGAGCGGCCTGTGATCGAAGGTCCGCAGGTCGCGCTTGAACCAGACGACCTGGATCACGGGGCGCCCAGACGGGGTGGGGTGGCGCCGATTTGCGCCGCCAAAAGCGTCCCCGACATCCAGGCCGCCTCGACCCGGGCGCCGATGAACCAATCTCCGCACAGTCCGATCCGGGAGCCTGCGTCCCAATAAGCGCCGGAGCCCTCGACGCCCGAGCGTGCATATCGCCACCGATGGGCGCTGGACGCGATCGGCGGCGGCGGCGGCCGCTCAAGCCGCGCCGCAAAGGCCGCCGAGAGTTGCGCCGACACCCAATCGGCGTCCGCCTCCAGATATCGCCGCGACCAATCGGGGCTGGCCTGCAGCACCCACGCCTCAGGCCCTGTCCGACCGGGCTTCGAGCTATTTCGCGCCGCCCAGCCCAGCGCGTCGCCCTCGGCGCCCCTGAGACAATCGAGCTCTGTCGGCGCGCGTTCTGCGAAGGCCAGCATCGCGGTCCAGCAGGGCGCTGTGGTCGTCGCCCGGCACATCGCGGCCAGGTCTTCGCCCGCGGAGGCCGAAAGGTCCGCCGCCTGTTCGGCGGGCAGCGCCAAGACCACAGCCTCGACCTCCACCGGCGCAGCCGTTTGCAGCGTCAGACGCCAGCCTTCGGCGACCGGCGATAGGGCCATCGCCCGCGCGCCCCAGTGTACGGCGAACGGCGCGGCCATTTGACGAATGGGCGCGTTCATCCCCGGCAGGCCGACAAAGGCGTCATCGCCCGCCGCTGTCCAGGGCGCGACACATCCCGCCGCGATCCAATCGTCCACCCGCGCTCGAAAGTGGGGATCACGAACGGTGAAATACTGGGCGCCATGATCGAAGGTCGCCTCCCCGGCCACGGTCGCGATCCGGCGGGTCGACATGCGGCCGCCAGGCCCGCGGCCCTTGTCCAGCACCGTCAGGTCGTGGCCTTGCTGCGCGAGCGCCTCGGCGCAGGCCAAGCCCGCCATACCGGCGCCCACAATCGCGATCCGCATAATTCTCTAACTCAAAACGGCTAATGCATTGACCGATGTGAGATGGGGCTCTGCGCCCTGGATTGAAGGGCGACAAGACCCGATGTGCGACGTTCGGACCCGTCGGGGCCCCAATCGGCTTTTCGCAGACTTGCGGACAAGGTAGGCGTTCACAAAGACCCATCCGGTGGCCGCCTTATCCCGGCGGCGCCCACCCAAGAGACGATGCATGACGATTACCGACAGGCCCATAAACGCAGATGCACCGGCCCCGCCGGCCATGCGCCGCCTGACGCTTCGGCGCCCCGACGATTGGCACGTCCATCTTCGCGACGGCGCGATGCTCGCCGATGTCGTCAACTATACGGCCAGGCAGTTCGCCCGCGCCATTGTCATGCCCAATCTCAAACCGCCGATCGCCACGGTCGCCGCCGCAAGGGCCTATCGCGACCGCATCCTCGCAGCCCTCGATCCGGACCTGGCCTTCACGCCCTTGATGACCTGCTACCTCACCGACAGCATCGACCCCGGCGAGGTCGAGCGCGGCTTTACGCAGGGCGTATTCACGGCCTGCAAGCTCTACCCCGCCAACGCCACCACCAATTCCGCCCACGGCGTCACCGACATCGCAAAGATCTACGCCGTGCTCGAGGTCATGCAACGGATCGGTATGCCGCTCTTGGTCCATGGCGAGGTCACAGATCGCCATGTCGATATCTTTGACCGGGAGGCCGTTTTCATAGACCGCATCCTTTCCAAGCTGGTCAAAGACTTTCCAGCGCTCAAGGTGGTGTTCGAGCACATTACGACCGCCGACGCCGTGGCTTTTGTCGAGGCTAGCGGGCCAAATCTGGCGGCCACGATCACACCGCACCATCTGGCGATCAATCGCAACGCCATGTTCGAGGGCGGCATCCGCCCCCATCTCTATTGCCTGCCGATCGTCAAACGAGAACCCCATCGCCTCGCCTTGCGCAGAGCGGCGACGTCGGGCTCCGCCAAATTCTTCCTCGGCACAGACTCCGCGCCCCACCCCGTCGGCGACAAGGAATCCGCCTGCGGCTGCGCCGGGGTTTTCAACGCGCCTTACGCCCTGGAAAGCTACGCCAAGGCGTTCGACGAGGAAGGCGCGCTCGACCGCCTCGAAGCCTTCGCGTCTGAAAACGGTCCGCGCTTCTATGGTCTGCCGCTCAACGACGGCGTCGTCGTTTTGGAGCCGCGCGCAGCTTTAGTCCCGGACAAGATAACGGTCACGCAGACCGACCTCGTCCCCTTCCACGCCGGCGAAACGCTGGCCTGGACCTTCACGACGCCGAGCGTCTAGCGCGGCGGCGGGCGACGGTCTCGGACAGGCGCGTGCGGATAGCGGGGTCGCGCCAGACCAAGACCGCCATCGCGATCAACCCGGCGTGCAAGAGCGCCGCGCCGAGGAGGAGGTGCGCCAGCCCCCAGATCAGCCCCGGACCGACCCAGGCGGCGGCGGTGGCGAGGGCGTAGGCGCCCCACCTCGTGGCGGAAATCGGCGCGCCAAGCCGCCACAGGACAGCCGCAGACGCCGCGCCCGCAGCGAGCATCTTTATCGCCGCCATGGCGCGCAGCAGGTTCGCCCAATCCCCGCCCTCGCTCACGATCAGCCGCGCCGTATGAGCGCTATCGGTCGCGAGCAGTCCCCCGGCGAAGGCCAGCGCGACGACGGCCATCAGCAGCGCCCTCGCAACCCAGGGCGCCACAAAGCCATCGCGCGACGGCGAGCGGGCCGATAAGGTTTGCGTGCGGATGACGGCGAGATAGCTCAAGAGCGCCTCCTTCGATCTGGGCGAAGCTTGCCTTCAGCGGCTCTCTGGTCAAAGCCGCAAGGCGCGCCGGACATGGCGTTCACAATATGCAGCTTGAGGTGTTTTTAGCCAGGGTTGGCGTGTTCGGGAACGCAGGCGCCGCCCCTTGCGGATCGGCCCCACCCACTTGACGACAGATTTGAGAACAAATAGGAAACTGTTTCGGCGGGCTAACAGGCGGGGGGCCTATGACCTTCAAAAAACTCTTTTCCGAATTGGTATTCGTCATGGCCACGGCCACCGTCGCCTTTGCCGCCAGCGCAGCCTCGGCTGAAACTCCTAAGTCGAAGGTCGTGGCGGCGATCGAGACGATCAAGGTGCTGGAGAGACCGGGCCGTGACACCCTCGCCACCGTCTGGGACGGCGACAAATACATACAATGTCGCCACATGAGCGACCAAACCTTACGCTGTGAAGCGGCCGGCGCAAAGATGCAGGTCTCGCTCGCGCGTGTGCTGACCCCCGATCATATCGGGCGGCTGGCGGCGATGGGGTGGATGCTCGATCCCCACTTCGGAAACTATGTTCAAACCTTCAAGCCCGATGTCCCGGCGGCCGACGTCGCCGACAAGATTATTGCGGCGCTGGCGCAGGCCTATGAGGCCGACGTACCGAAGCTCGAGATCGAAACGACTTCGATCGAAAGCGAGCCCTGTCCGCCGCGTAACGGTCCATCTCAGAATCTCGCGGGCCTGATCAGCGACGCGCCGTCGATGGCGGACGTCGCCATCCATGCCTGCGCCTACACCCCCGACACGGATTCGCCAGCCCACGCGCTGCCGCCGGGGAGCACGGCGGCCGACCTGATCAAGCTCTATGGGCCGAAGGTGTCGGCCGAAGTTCGCCGCCTCAGGGTCAATATGCACCGCGCTCAGGTGTTCGTCGTCTTCGACACTGGGGTGGGCTATGTGCAGTGCCAACCCGATACGGATCCCGACGCCTTTTGCTGCGAAGCCCAGTCAACAGAAAGCTGGCCAGCTTTGGCGGCCATCCTGACGCCCGAACGCATCGCGCGTCTGCATACCTTAGGCTACGCCGATCCCGGCCGCGCCCCGAATTATTCAAAGACCTATCCGGCCGACAAATTCGACGACCAAGCTGTGGCGAGCGAGGTGCTGACGCTGCTCCACGATGTCTACGGATATTACGGCGCGAGCAAGCTAGAGGTGAAGACCGAGGAGGAGCAATGAACTGGAGGCCCCGAACGCCGCCGAACCAATCTCTTGACGGCCACGACACGACTGGGAGCCGGCCATGAGCATCGTTTCCTACCACGCCCGCGTCAGCGAGAACCTCCTCGGGGCTTTGCAAACCAATCCCGACCTCTTCTGGGCGTTGCCGCAAGACGCTGGGCCGGCGGAGGCCGAATTATTGTACATCGACAAGGATTGGCGGGCGCTTTCATGGCTTCTGTCCGCCAAGGCGCGTGAGGAACGGAAGCACGAGGTGGCCTTTTTCGCTCTCAAGCGCAGACCTGACTCAGACGATCTTGACAAGGCGGCGTGGGACGCCGCCAAAGCGCGAGAAGCGTCAAAGCTTGGTTTCGAACTGGTCGATACTGAATCGATGCCCGACGACCCAGCCTTGATCGCCATAGAGGGGCGCGGGCCTGAAGACGAACGACTCGCGGACATCGGATTAGGCGGCCGGGCTTTCGTTCCGGCAGAGGTCGCAAACTTGACCGCCGCCCTCGCTGGCATCGCTGGAGAGGACATGCGCGCGCATTTCGATCCTCAGGTCATGGAAGAGCTCGACGTCGCCGGCATGATGTGGACCCAAGACGACCCCGATGTCCTCGACGCCATCCTCATTCCGATTTTCGACCGCCTCAAAGCGTTCTACGCGGACGCGGCGCGAGCCGGACAATATGTGCTGGTGGTCCATGGTTGAGCGCCGGGCGGATTATCCGCGAGATGAGGAGCGTACTGAGCTTGAGGGGTTTGATCGACTGAAGACCGAGCTAAGCCGCCCCCTCGCCGCCCCGGACAGCGCCTACCAGCCTCTCGACGCCGACGCGGCGATCCGACGCGGCCGGCAACGCTCGGACGGATGAGCCACCGCAAAGTTCAGGGACGATATTGGGCGTTGAATATTTCCCGTTCGATTGGACGGTTATAGCTTACGGACTGTAGTACGCTATTTCAGTGGTAGATAGACATCCGTAACCATGTCCTCTTCCCGCAGGTTAGGACCGACGTTGACATAGTGAAAGAACATCGGAAAATCGCCAGGCTCTTCGCCAGAATGGGGTAGCCAAGTCTTATAAAGGTGGATAGCCGCCTTGTTGTTGTAGCGTGAGCCCACATCTCGCGCGAGCGTGCAACGGCTGGGCGGAATAACCTTATCGATGAGGCTAAAGGCATTAGGGCCGACATCTGCGTCAACCGAGAGGCAGAAATCGACGTGATGCTGGCTCGGCGGGGTCCGGTAGGGATCGGTGTAATGAACGCCGTAACTGCGGTATCGAAGGGGGTCCAATAGGCGGCGCTCGATTTTCCAAGCAATCAGCTTTTTAGCTGTCTCGTGTTCGAGATCGGGCGACCCAAAGTGCTCAATGGCCGCCACCTTGGTTTCAGGAAAGACCACAATTCGAACATCCATCAGGAGACCTCCTGCGAACCATCAGCGCCCCTGGGGAATGCGGTCACCCAGGTTTCCACACCTGCATCAGCCCGCGCACCAGATTAGGCGTCGACCATGTCGCCACACCTGCACCCGCAAAGTCACGGTCGGTCGTCCAGATGTCGCCCCCGACGCTCCAAGCGAGGGCGAGAACATGGGCGTCGCGAGTGGATCCATTTCGGCTGGCGACGGCGTCGCGAAGCGCCTCTTCACATCGACCTTGGAGCGCAGCGAGCGAAGCGACGGGCACGATCGTGATCGCTGAGGCCAAGTCGTCGATAAGGTCGAGGAGCTCTGGGCGCTTTAGCCCCAGTTCAACGCGCCGCTTCGCCTCTTGCACCACACGATCCGTTGTGACGAGCACCGCTGCTTCTTGCGCCAGCATGATGGCGCCCGCACTTCTACCAAGCACTGCCGAAATCAGAATTGCGGCGTCGATCACGAGCGTCGACGAGGGCGCCCTCACCCCTCAAGCCCGCGATGTTGTCAGCGCCCGTACTGCAGGAATAGACCAGTCGGTGGCGTCGATCCCCATATCGGTCAAGGCGGCCTCGTCCACGGTCGGGTCGCGGTCCCTGGCCAAAGACTCAGCGCGGGCGAGGACGGCGGCCAAGCGCTCGGCGTTAGGGGCCTTCAGCGGGATCAGCAGCCCAACCGTCCTGTCGCCGGACTTGACCGGCGTGGGTCCTGGCAAGGCCCCGATCGTCTCGCTGGAAATTTTCTGAAGGTCGCGGATGCTGATATGAGCCATTGCAGTTACATACGACTGTATGTACTTCAAAACAAGAGCGCTCAATTAGAGTTCGGCTCTGCTCACTCCCACTCAATCGTCCCCGGCGGCTTCGACGTAATGTCGTACGTCACCCGGTTAATCCCCCGCACTTCATTGACGATCCGGGTCGCCGCGGCCTCCAGCACTTCCCACGGCATCCGGAACACATCCGCCGTCATGCCGTCCACGGACGTGACCGCACGCAGGGCGCAGACGTCTTCGTAGGTGCGGGCGTCGCCCATGACGCCGACAGTTTTGACGGGCAGGAGCACGGCGAAGGCTTGCCAGATGGCGTCGTAAAGGCCCGCCTTGCGGATTTCGTCGAGCCAGATCGCGTCGGCCTTTTGCAGTACGGCCACCTTTTCCGGCGTCACTTCGCCTGGGATGCGGATCGCGAGGCCTGGGCCTGGGAAGGGGTGGCGACCGACGAAGGCGGGGGGGAGGCCCAGTTCGCGGCCAAGGCTGCGCACCTCGTCCTTGAAGAGTTCGCGCAAGGGCTCGACCAGCTTCAGCTTCATATGGTCGGGCAGGCCGCCGACATTGTGGTGGCTCTTGATCACATGGCTCGGGCCGCCGTGGGCGGAGACGCTCTCGATCACGTCGGGGTAAAGCGTGCCCTGGGCCAGGAAGGCGGCGCCTTCGATTTTGGCGGCTTCCTTGTCGAACACCTCGATAAATAGGCGGCCGATGGTCTTGCGCTTGGCTTCGGGGTCGCTGACGCCCTTAAGGGCCCCGAGGAATAAGTCTTGGGCCTCCACATGGATCAGCGGGATGTTGTACTGGCCGCGGAACAGCGCCACCACCTCGTGCGCCTCATGAGAGCGCATCAGCCCGGTATCGACGAAGACGCAGGTGAGCTGGTCGCCGATGGCCTCGTGGATCAGGACAGCGGCGACGGAGGAATCCACCCCGCCCGACAGGCCGCAGATCACACGCCCCGAGCCCACCTGCTCGCGGATGCGGCGCACCGCCTCTTCGCGGAACTTGGCCATGGTCCAGTCGCCGGCCAAGCCAGCGATCCCGCGGGTGAAGTTGCGGAGGAGCCGCGCGCCGCGGGGCGTGTGGATGACCTCGGGATGGAACTGCACGCCATAAAGCCGCCGCCCCTCGTCGGCGATGACGGCGTAGGGCGAGCCCTCCGACACGGCCACCACGTGAAAGCCCGGTGGAATGGCGGTGATCTTGTCGCCGTGGCTCATCCACACCGGCTCGCGGGCGCCGATGTCGCCGAGGCCATCGAGCAGCGGCGATTGGCGCACAATCTCGATCTCGGCGCGGCCAAACTCGCCGCCGTGCCCGGCCTCGACCTTGCCGCCCAATTGGCCGCACATGGTCATCTCGCCATAGCAGATGCCCAGCACGGGGAGGCCGCGGGTGAAGACCGAGCCCGGCGCTCGGGGGCTGTTGGCCTGGGCGACGCTTTCGGGCCCGCCGGAGAGGATTATGGCTTGGGGGCCAAACGCGTCCAGAAAGGCGTCGTCGACCTTTTGATAGGGATGCACCTCGCAGAACACGCCGTCTTCCCGCACCCGCCGGGCGATCAGCTGGGTGACCTGGCTGCCGTAATCGACGATCAGCACGCGCTGATGTTCGGATGGGGGCTGGGCCTGGCTCATGCGGACCTTTCGAAAAGGGCGAGGAAGAAGCCGTCGGTTCCAGACCGGCGGGGCGTTAGCTGCAGGGTATGGCCATCGCCCGCCCACTCGGCAAGGCGCAGGTGCGCCGGCTCGGTCAGATCGGGCGTTTGGGCGGCTGTCTCGATGGGGATGGCGCGGAAGGCCGGGTGAGCGGCGGCGAAGGCCGCGGCCACCGCGTCGTTCTCGGCGGCGAAGACCGAACAGGTGGCGTAGGCCAATCGGCCGCCGGGTTTTACGAGGCTCGCCGCGCGGCTCAGGATTTGCCCCTGAAGGGTCGCAAGCCGAGCTATGCTCTCCGGCGTTAGCCGCCAGGCGCCTTCGGGATGACGCCGCCAGGTGCCCGAGCCCGAACACGGCGCATCGACGAAGACGAGATCGGCCAGCCCGGCCAGGTCGCCCATCCCCTCGCCGTCCGCGCCCAGCTGGCGCAGCTCGACCTCGACATCGTTGCGCGCCAGCCGCTCCGCCATGGCCTGCAGCCGGCGGCCATTGACGTCGCTCGCGACGAGCCGGCCGACTTGGCCCTCCCCCGATCGCCACATCGCCGCCGCCATCGCCAAGGTCTTGCCGCCGCCGCCGGCGCAGTAGTCCACCACGGTCATGCCCGGCTTAGGCCCGGCCAGAGCGGCGGCGATCTGGCTGGCCTCGTCCTGCACCTCGACCCAGCCGGTCTTGAAGGCGCGGGTCGCCTGGATGTCCGGCGCCGCCTTCAGGTTTAGCCTCAAGCCAACGGCTGAAAACGGCGTTTGCTCAGGGTCAAGGCCATCGATCTTCAGCAGCGAGATCGCCTGGTCACGTGCACCGCGGATGCGGTTCACCCGCAGGTCCAGCGGCGCCCGCTGGCCGACCAGGGCGTGGGCCTCATCCATCCAGGCGTCGCCGAACTGGGCCTTGAACAGATCGGCGATGAACTCAGGCACGCCGGCGCGCACCCCCTCGGGCCGCTCGCCTGGCGCAGCTGCAATCCGCGTGCGCTCATCGGCGGACAGCGGCGGCGGCGCGTGGCCAAACCCGGTGAACAAGGCCTCGACCGCCTCCAGCGTCTCGCCCCGCTCCGCCAGCTGGCCCAGCACAAGGGCGCGTCCGTCTTCGGCGCCCATGCGCCAAGCGGCGCCGGCGCGGGTGCGCAGCGTGGTGTAGACGATCTCAGCCAGGGCGCGGCGGTCGCCGGAGCCGGCGAACCGGTGCGCCTTGCCCCACTGACGCAGCACCTCATCCGCCGGCATTCGCCGCGCCGCGAGCTCGTCCAGCACCTCGATGGCGGCGGCGAGGCGAGCGGAGGGCGTCAAGCGGGGGCTCCCTCTTCTCCCCTGCGCGAAACAGGGGAAGAGAATGGCGGCGATTCGTATATCATTATGCGGGTTTCAGGATCGCCCAGAGCACCAGGGCCAGACCGATCAAAGACGCGATCCAGATCAACGGCCGACCGGTAATCCCAAAAGCATAGAACGGCACATAGACGACACGGCCGCCCAGATAGAGCCCGCTGCCCCAAAGCGTCAGCGCCCCGTCTCGGTGCGCCACATTGGCGATCAGGACTGCGGCGATGAAGAGCGGCAAGGTCTCATAGAGGTTGTTCTGCGCCCGCCTCAAGCGCGCGGCGAGCTGACCGATGGGCGGCCCCTCTGCGTCGCGCGGACCGGCGTTGTAGGCGATCCCTGTCTCCTGGGTGCGGGCGGCGGCGGCCAACAGGATTTGAACGATGGCCACGACCAGGGTCCAGCCCAGGATCGTCAGTTGCGGCGTCATGCTCACTCCCCCCCCCCTTATCCGTGGCCGTGCGTGGGATAGTTTGGGGACTCCCGCGTGATTTGCACATCGTGGACGTGGCTTTCGCGCAGGCCCGCCGCAGAGATCCGCACAAACCGGGCGCGGGCCTGTAGCTCGGGGATGGTCGCCGCGCCTACATAGCCCATGGCGGCGCGCAGGCCGCCGACGAGCTGGTGCAGAATCGCGGCGATCGGCCCCTTGAACGCCACCTGGCCTTCGATGCCTTCGGGCACGAGCTTCAGGGTGTCGGCCACCTCGCGCTGAAAGTAACGATCCGCCGAGCCCAGCGCCATCGCCCCGACCGAGCCCATACCCCGATAAGCCTTGTAGGATCGGCCCTGATACAGGAACACCTCGCCCGGCGCCTCTTCGGTGCCGGCGAACATGGAGCCCAGCATGGCGACCGAGGCGCCGGCCGCGATGGCCTTGGCCAGGTCGCCGGAAAACTTGATGCCGCCATCGGCGATCACCGGCGTCTCGCTATCGCGCGCCGCTCGCACCGCCTCGGCGACCGCGGTCAACTGAGGCACGCCAACGCCGGCGACGATGCGGGTGGTGCAGATCGAGCCCGGCCCGATCCCCACCTTAACGGCGTCGGCTCCCGCATCGATCAGGGCCCGTGCGCCGTCGTAGGTGGCGATGTTGCCGGCGATAACCTGAACCCGGTTCGACTCGCGCTTGATCCGCTCCACCGCCCGGGCGACGTGCACCGAATGGCCATGGGCTGTATCGATCACCACCGTGTCCACGCCCGCCTCGATCAGGGCCATGGACCGCTCATAGCCGGTATCGCCGACGGTGGAGGCGGCCCCGACCCGCAAACGGCCGCGGTCGTCCTTGGCGGCCAAGGGAAAGGCTTCGGACTTCTCCATGTCCTTGACGGTGATCAGGCCGACCGCGCGAAAGGCGTCGTCGACCACGATCAGCCGCTCGATCCGCTTCTTCTGCAAAAGCGCCCGCGCTTCGGCCTGGGTGCAGCCCTCGCGCACCGTGATCAGGCCCTCGTGCGTCATCAGGTCTGCGGCCAAGCGGGTCGGATCGGTTTCGAACCGCACGTCGCGGTTGGTCAGGATGCCGACCAGCCGGCCGCTCTCGCGCTCCACCACCGGAAAGCCCGAGACGTGGCGGTGGGCCTTGATCTCGCGCACCTCGCGCAGGGTGGTGTCAGGATGAATGGTGATCGGGTTGATCACCATGCCGCTCTCGTAGCGCTTCACCTCGCGCACCTGATCGGCCTGTTCGGCGACCGACAGATTCCTGTGGATTACCCCCATGCCGCCGGCTTGCGCCATGGCGATCGCCAAGCGGCTTTCTGTGACTGTGTCCATAGCCGAGGACATCAGCGGAATATTGAGCGTGATCTCGCGCGTCAGCCGGGTCGCCGTATCCACCTGAGTCGGCATGACATCAGAAGGACCGGGTTCGAGCAAAACGTCATCGAAGGTCAGGCCTTCGCGAATCTCCATAGGAGCCTCCGTTTTGCGGGCCGGGTATAGC
>Ga0116231_10009652_pt1 | contig 16103 bp, 13 predicted proteins | sample S1TSphgellanicum_2_FD_89695 | JGI IMG/M metagenome (GOLD analysis project Ga0116231, IMG submission 89695) | Host-associated microbial communities from peat moss isolated from Minnesota, USA - S1T2_Fd - Sphagnum magellanicum MG | ecosystem: Host-associated > Plants > Peat moss > Unclassified...
GTGGTCTTCATCCTCAACAGCTCCTAGGGGACATAGGCGACAAACCCTATCTCTCCTCGGTACACTCTCAGGTTTTGCATGCCTGTCACACTCTACCCCCAAACGATGGTTTGAACATCTGAACCTTGACAAAGATTGCCTAAGTTGAACATTTGTGATCGCTTGCAAATAACTCTGATGTGCATATGAATACCCAAATTCTGTTGTATAGCTCGTGTTCATCAGCTGGTATGTACGTAATCTGTTATTTCTGGCTCTGGCTGTTCACCATAAGTGGATTCTAGATAAGAAGCCTGTGCACTTGCTATAGCACACATGACATTAGTATAGAGAACCCCAACCCCTTGGTCGTCAAGCCACAACTGCACGTTTCAGAGCCAACACTGTTGGTTATCATTGAACACACTAAGCATCTGGAGCTAGGTCTGGTAGGCACAATACAACAGACGATCTGGTGTGGACTCCCGTAGTCTATCATAGTACCTGAGAGTTTGTTGCCACCAAAAATACTCCAATGGATACCTTCCAAACTCCCCCAACACAGCAAAAATGCTTATTGTTTTATTGACCCCTAATATTCCTCTCAGGAACATTCTATGTACTTGTTCTGCTTGTTGCAACCCTTTCACCCATGTACAACCTATCCACACCTTGCATGCATAGTTCAGTACTGGACGTACCAATGAGTCGAACAACTAGCACATTACTTCTAGATCTATTATGCTCAAATCATTGCATCTGCAGCGTAATGCAAACAGTGCCTTCTTCCCAACAACAGTCAGTTTGTTTATGGCTACTACCATGCCTCTTGTACTATGTAATTCTAAGCCCAGGTATCTGAATGATTGAACCCACTCAATGGTTGTCCCTCTGTATGTGAACTTTGGTGCTGCACTGCGGCATTTCTCAAACACCACCACCTTGGTCTTGCTCACATTGATGACCAATTGTCGTTCAACACAGAACTCAGACAAAGCATCTATTTGTTTCTGCAACCCTTGTGGGGTCTTTGACATCAATGCCAAATCATCTGCATACAATAGTAATTTGACTATTATGTCTGCCAGTTGTGACGGGTTGTCGCCATCAAGTGCATCTAAGTGCTTCTCAAGTCCATCAAGGTAGAGTCCAAAAAACAGTGGGCTTAGTGGACAGCCTTGTTTGACCCCAATGCCACATGAGAACCGAGCTGATAGCCCTTCTGTTGGATGCATAACTCTGACGTTGTCCTGGCTGTACATGCTCTGTAGACACTGCATGAAGCGACCCATAATTCCCATCTCAGCTAACACCTGCCATAGCAGATCATGAGGCACTGTATCAAAAGCTTTGCAAAAGTCCACAAAACAACAATACACCTTTTTACGTTTGTGAGCGTTTTGTTCAATGAGCGTTCACAAAATGTATAGGTTATCCGTGGTGCGGAAGTCTTTCCTAAAACCAGCCTGTCCCCTGGCACGTAGGCCCCTCTCTTCTGCCCAATTGTTCAACCGTGCCTCTAGAATCATGGCAAACACCTTAATTAATACAGGACCCACTGTGATTCCCCTATAATTCTCAAATTGCAAGGCATCACCACCTTTGTGTAATGCATGAATGACTCCAGTAAACAAGCTTGTTGAATAACCTTGTTACAACAACTTGTTGAACACAATCTGCAGTGGTACATGCAACATATCGCCAGCATCTAGCAGAAACTCTACTTTGATGCCATTTAAGCCAACAGACTTGTTACGTTTGAGTCTCCTCATCACTTGCGCAATCTCATCTAAGGTTATGTCACAGTTTAGTGTGCTGCAATCATCACTTGCAAAAGGGTGTGACAAGCTCGAGACCACTTGATCTGTAGAGTTGCCCTGTTCCCTAGCTGTATTACTGGGGCATTGTCCTTCTAGCAGCTTCTGGAAGCTAGCAACCAAGTCTGCTTTGTTGATAGCCATAGATCGCTCCTTGCTCTTGGAGTACTACCTCCAAAAGCTGGTTGGATCTGTCTTTGCTAGTGCACACAATTGTCGGCCTTGCAACTTCTTGTACGTGTGTTTCTTACGATGCAATAGTTGTTTAAGTTGCTTCTTTCGTTCACGTGCTAGATGGTTGTCAGGATGAAGCTTTACATATGCAAATACTTCCTTGTGCTTGCTGCGACATTCAATATCAAACCATGGTTGATGATGATGTTGTGTTGTACTAGTGCGTGCCATAGGGCAACCATGCACAGCCGCAACGACGTTACAAATGTAGTCATGCAACAACTGCACAAGCATGTCAACATTGTCTATGTCACTCATTTGTGTTGTGCATTGGGCAATCTGTTGTTGTAGGTGTTGACAATACTATGTGCACTTGTTAGCATCATGTTTGAAATGACAAATGTCTGCATGTGATTCTGAAATTGTTGATGCCACATGTTGCCAAGGTAACTGCAAGTTGAATGATAGTGGCTTGTGGTTAGGATCACACCTTTTTCCACAAAATAGAGGGCATTTATGTACAACAAGTGATGTGGCACAATCAAACAAAGTAGGTGATGCGACCATATAATCCATAAGGCTGGAGCCGCCATTGGCAAAATAAATGCACTCCCCTGATTCATCGCCTGCGATCCTGCCATTGAGAATGAGCAATCCCGAGGAGCGGCAAAGGTCTAAAAACTCATTGTGCCAGCCTTTTAACCCCCCCTTGTCCGAGTTATGTCGCTCAGGCAAAACCTCTGGGAAGTCATTCCCTAATGGAAGTGTGCCAGGCATGTGGTCGACAAAATAACAACAATCAACATAGTCATCAACTACACTGGTCCTTGCATTGAAATCACCAGTCAGTAAAATACTGCCCCCAAGATCTTGAATCATGTCGACCATTGCAGTAATGTTATCAACCAAGCCTTCATCAGCATATGGGGACCCTTTGGGTGGAGCATACACTATAGCCAAAAACAATGGTGTAACCCCCGAGCGTTAAAACTATAGCCACAACCTGGTGCCATTTGTGCTCTGTTTCCATAGGGATACACAGTTTGACCATGAGTCATTCACAAATACTACAACACCACCACTATGCTTCACTGTTGCTTTGACTGAGCTCATGTCAAGTACAGGGCGTGGATTGTGTAAACACTAAAAACCAAGCATATGCAATGGTGTTTCATCAGGGAACAAGTGTGTTTCAGTCAATGCAACAACATTTGAATCATTAAACAGTCTCTGTATATGTGAACTAGTACTTAGCTTCGTGTTTGTCCCCCCATGGATGTTCCACAGGGAGATTCGTAATGCTCTCTGGTCCCAGCACCCCTAATGCTGGGCTGTGACTTTGTGTCATTAATGTAAAGGTCTGCGCCACGCCAGTTAGCTTTCTTTTTTTTCACTTTGGCCTTCTCAAATAGATGCCATGATGCCCTCTTTTGCTCTTGCTGCTGTTTGGTCAAATCTTCTTCCAGGCCCTAGTGGGTACCTTTCAGGGCTACACGATTTTGACAGACAGCTTTTCTGTCCTCAGCTATAGCAAAAGTAACAAGTACAGCTCATGTGCGTATAGTCCCAGGCTTGGTCTCAGCTCTCTTGTTGAAAGGCTGGCGCACTATTGCCACAGCCTTGATGGCTAGCTTCATCTATCCTTCTAGAACCTGACTATTAACTTTATTTAGCAGTTGCTGTGCTGTCTCACCTTCTACTTCGTCAAATTGTATAATACATGCACTGCAGGAGCATGTGGAGTGTTCCCTAGCCTCACCTTAGTTGACAAAGTTGTCCATCTGTTTGCCCATCTTTTTCACAACGTCCACCCACTTTCCCCCTGACTCTTCCACCACCTCCTTAACAAGTTGTTTTGTAACCTCATTGTCATGACTGGCAGTAGGGGTTGACTGTTGGGATGCTGTGATACGTTCCAGAAAGTTGTTGGTGACTTGCTCAAAGATTTGTTGTGACTGTGCAATTTGTGTTTCGATCTTCTTTTGAGCATGTTCAAGCAGCGTGTTGAACTTGTCATCGTTATCATTTTGTGCCTTCTGGCTTTTCTCAGACTTCAGGTTAGGTGTTTCGAAAAAATGGTCAACAATTGCCAGATGTTATTCTACCTTCATTTTTCTTAACAGGCTGTAGAGCACGCAAACGGCCTGGGCTTGCTTGCCGTCAAAGCTCAAGACACACTTTAGACTGTGAGGGTGAAACTGTGAGGTGTCGTACTTGGCCATCGTTTCGGCAATAATTTTGAAGTTCTCTCCAACACTAAGTTTTCAAAAAAAATCAAGAATGGGTTTCCAACAACCAACAACAAGCTAAAAAAAGAAAAACACAACTAATGAGGTCTAAACATGAACTCTACTAATAGGGGTAGTTGAGTTTAAGGAATTGGGTAACCAAGCTTTGTATGTTACCCTCAATCTACTTCTAGTGGTAAAGTGTTGCATGCACAATTGAATATGTAGCCTTGTTTAAAGGACATGGCTCAACAATAATTAAAAATGGTTAACACTAAAAGGAAGCATTCAAGAAATTCAACAATGCTTGGAATGAAAGATTAACTATGCATTTTACTATTGGTAAATTCACCCAAATAATTTTTTTGTAATTTGAGTAACAATCACATAAAACATTACATTAATAATGTAAATCAATGATTTTGAAAATATTTGTGACATCTATTCAATATCTTATTTAACTAGAAGTATTGTTCCTTGCAAAAGTTTCCATTTCTAGTGCATTTTTTAAGCATTAGAAGATCAAATATTGGGAACTATTATTGTCATGGTTGTAGAAAGTTGTAGAAATTTCTATTATGTTATTGGTAAAAAGGGAAAACCTAGTAATCTACAACCTTGTCAGGAAGGAAAATCATGTGACAAAAAAACAACATGATTGGTTATAAAGTCTTGATTGGTTGGGTAGCTCTCAATGGTCATGTAACTAGGTAGTTGTTTCATTTTTAATTCTTTGGTCGTTCATGCACCAAGTTTAAGCTTAACTTCATGCAAGGGGGTGCTTTGATTTCTACTTGGCACAATGGTCCCAACATGTTGAAATGCTTTCCTACTCACTCATGTTGAAATTTCCACATGGTTAAGATGAGATATCTCACAACACAAGGATTTGTCATCCCCTTCTTTACACTATTTTATTTTACCACAACTTTATAGACAACAAGAAAACAAGCCCATTTGGGTTAACTTAATTACTGGCAAGGACTTTAAACTTTAATATTTAAACCAATATAAATATGTATGTTAAATAATCCATACAAGGATGCCAACAATTTACTTTGATGTGGAAAATGAAGGTAACAAAATTAACATGCAAATTGAAGGTTCCTTTATCTTCCATATCCATTCCTTTTGGGATTTTGAACCCTTTTATTATTTCACATAATGTCATTGATGTAGGTAGCATTGTTTTTTTTCTTTCAATATTGTGTTATAACCAAATTGGTGATCATGTAAAAGATGACTTAACCAAGTTTGGCTATAGACTAAATATGAAAGTAAAAAAAATAAATATATTTTAGCAACTTGCCAAAACCTTTTGTAAAAAATTGGTGATTATTTATATGTTTCAAATTCAAGGAAATTATTAGGGCCAATTTTTTCACAATAATTATTTGTATGTGTCAAAATGAATTTTCTTTTTTTTAAATGAAAATAAATAAATAAATAAAATGGTAGTCAATGCACAATACTCACCATTTTGCTAAAAAAATCTCAAGCAACATGGTCAAAGGAAGGTTTTGGAAAATTTCTAGAAAAACAATCAAATTTCAAAGAAAAAAGTTATGAAATTGTTAAGATTTTTGCAAGATTTTGAGAGATTTCTAACTTCCTTCTTTTGAAATTCATATTTGACTAATAGGTCCTAATGGTTCACCAACATGTAATAGGATTTCCTAGATTTTCTTCTTCTGTATTTTTCTTGTAGACAGATTTTGGTTAAACCTTCTTTTTTTTTTGCTTGATCACCACTTTTGGTGCAACATGAGAAAATTGAAAAAAAAAAAAACATTACTATCACAACCTTCCATCCTCTTGCATTATTCAACATTAACAAATATATCCACTAACAAGCAACAATGAACGTCCTTTTTTATAACAATTTTGTCATAGAAAGACAACACATTAAAGTTATTATGACATAAGGATCAACATATGACAACATACAAAATGCTTTGCCATGTATGGCCCATGTGATGTGTGTGATAAGTTATAATTCATGTGTGGATCACATAAAGGATTTGGCTATACACAAGTGTTAGAAGATGATCAAATAAAAAAACCTTGTTATACAGTCAAATTACGAGCATGGAGAAAATGAAGAAGGTCTAGAAGTTGTGTGGTCACATCAAAATTGTTAGGGTCAACTTTTTTACAAGTTGCATGTAAAAAACATTTGATTTTAAGTAATATGAGAGTATGTCCAAGACAACGTGTCACACACTCCCTTTGCAAAATCAACATTGATGTCCTTACCTCAGAGTGCAGGACCCTTCTGTCTCTCACAAGCAGTGTTTTCTAGTTTAGAGTCTTCTATTTTACTTGTGTATTAGTGGTGTCTTCATTGTTATGTTCTTTACTGGGTTGTGTGTTGGTGCTTTTATTTGCCTTGCATTTCTTGTTGATGGGCTCCCATCCCTGCTTTTTTATATACAGGGTTCTTCTTCTTTCTTTCTTTTTCAACTTTTTGAAAAGAAATGCTGGTGGTGAGGCTATCACAGTGGAGCAGCTCTTAAGTATGAGGGATAAATTGTTATCAAATTCAAAAACATTGAATGAGCCTAGTAGACAAATTAAGTATAGCTTTAAGGCTATACACCTAAATTTTATTCTACAATCAGATGGCTATACTGGCTAAAATGCAAGGACCTGGCAATGTGATACTCACCACCTTCAAAAAAAACAATTGGATACGGGCCAAAGGTGGATTTACTTTAGTGTTGGGTGGTTACCCAGTTTGTCGGGTTAGAACGTGGTTCTGATTACCTGGAAATTGGAACCAGGTCTGATTTTTGGAAAGTTTAAAACTGGACCGAGTTCTGGGATGAAAAGTGGAACCCAGACCTAGTTCTAGAACTGGAACTAGGTTTTTCATTGGACCTGATACTAGATTCGGAACTGGAACCAAGACCCAATATCCCAAACCATAACTGGGTCTGATTTGCAAAGCCGGTATTGGAACCCAAACCTGAATTTTATTTCATATTGAGAAACAGACCAGAACCACCCCTGGGGTTCCATTTTTTTGGAATTCATTCTACAAGAACCAAAACTGAAGGTTCACTGTAAAAGGCAAAAACCACCCAACACTCGCTTACTTCTTGTGTGTGACTACTTTTTGGCCCCTCCATCACATTAGAAGACTATTTTTACTCTTTTTTTAAACATTTTTTTCAAAATTACCTTTAAGGAAAGAGGAGGGTGTACGTCTTCTTTGTCCTGCTCTGGCTCGGCACACATGACAGAGTGCACCCTCTTTTTCGCCAAGACCACGTGCACGATTCTGATTTACACCTTTATCCCTATCTCATCCGGCACACATTAAGGAGAGCACCCTCTTTTTCACCAAGGAGGCGGCGGCACGAGATGCCTGTGTATGCCCTCTCAGAGAGTGAAAGTGTGCCTATCTAGAGGCTAGCACTGTTTTAATAACCTACACAAAATTGTCACTTTACCTCCAAGTCTACTCACTTATGTTTTCAAGCGCTGGGTGAACCAGCACTTAACACTGGTATGTACCCTGTGTTGATGTTAGATTTAACACATATTAATTCAAATTTTCCTTGTTAAAAATTTGGGGAAATTTTCCCTTGATATGTTTCAAATTGCTAAATAAATATAATTTGACTTTGCCATTTAACATGTGGATGATCGCATGTAAAATATTACTAACCACCGCAGTTGGCTGTTGGGTATAGGAATACAATGCAAAAGTGTTTCACGTCCGGATACCTGTTTTATTATCTCAATATTAAGAAGCAACAATCATTGAATGAGGACTGTCTATCTTTAGACCATCCCATGATTTGAGGTATTTGTCAACAAGTGGAAGGTACTGAAGGTGTTGAAAATCATGGTGTCTAAAGATAGTCTTTTCTTCACCCCCTCAAGAAATGGGGAAATTTCCGTATTTTCCTTTGAGGTATTTGTCAACAAGTGGAAGATACCACAAGTGTTGAAAATCCTGGTGTCCAAAGATAGTCTCTCCTCCCACCTCAAAGAAATGGGGAAATTTCCCTTTTTTCCAGACTGCTGGAAAAACTCCAAGCAAGCCTAAATGTAAAATAGTCACTTCTTCTACCTCAAGAACTGGGGAATTTCCCCCTAATTTCTACCTGGGTGAATGGATTGAAAGTCCCAGGGAAGGCTCTTTCTTTGCTCACCTATTTGTTCTCTCCTTCCTGCTTTGTCTCAAAACCCGATCTTTTTCCTAACTTACCTACCTACATTCAAATTGTCGATTTTTTTTTTCTCCCTATGCAAAAAACTTGCAAGGTGTCAAAATACCTTGAGACCTCAAAACAATTGTTTTAACGTTTGGGTCCCCAAACTGACACCAACATGCGATATCCTTAGACGAGATGGGGGTCTCCAAGTGCAAATTTAACATTCCATGGGTTACCTTTAACCTCCAGCATTAGACCTCACTCACGAACCTAAACCTATAGCTGTAAGAACCAGGGTGAATCAACACCCACACTGGTACCTTTACCTTCATGAGGAGAAACCCCAAAGGGAAGATAACACCAACCACATCAATGAATTAATCATGAATCAAGAAAATACAAAGATGGAAGAAGACACCATTTGATGGTGTCATTATTCATGCCCAAAAAATTCAAGCAGCACCATTAGGATCTAAAATTGTGATCAATATTACCTCGCCAGTTTCACAAGAATTTCTATGTTTGTTAGCAGCTCATTCGATGGCCATGCCCACCTCAAAAGTAGAGGTCGAACTTTGATGAACAATCCTAGAACTAGAGTACTCCTTATCAAATTTGAAACATTATCTTTTAGCCCATCAAAAATAAAAAATGAAATTTCACAAAATGTCCACTAGTTGTTTAGGAAGAGAAAAAATTAACCATCATGAGCCTTTGGAGCAAGGGAAACATCATCTTCTAAGCTTTAACAACAATTTCACCATGAATAATGATTTCAAGGCTGAAGGGAAGATATTTTGAAAGGCCTCCCATCTTTTCCAAACCTAGAAGAATGCAATCCATTTGGGAGTAACTTTGGAATAGGTCAACAAACAGTGTTATGGAATTTCAATGATTAATAAACTTGGCAATGAGGAGAAATCACCATACACTTTCACTAGGAGCCAACAAGAATACCCCTATTGCAAGTTAACTAAGTAAGAATATCAACTTTTGTGGGCTTAGTGCTACACCAAAGACATCAATGATCTATTGAGGGAAAATCCCATCTAGATCCAATTGCTACAAAAACATGATCATGAAAGTTGGCAAAGAAGAATGTTTCTTAATATTGGAGAAATATCATCTTTTGGCTTAGTATCCAAAGAAAGGAATGCCGCTCAATTTAGCAATGGGGTCCTATGGCACTCCTCGCAATGGCCAAACTAAACCCAACAAATGTTAGATTTGGCCATAGAGACTCTAATTTAATCTAAATATGGGATATTTACAATATTTAAAAGTTGTTTAGATGATTTTTGGGTGTTTTATCGGGTACTCATGTAGATGTTCGTTCGCCCAAAATGAACCATGGTCCAATGTCGGTGATGGTTTACATTGGCCTTCAACCAATTCATGTGACCTTTTCAAAAAATAATGACCAAATAAAATCATCAAATTTTAGAACCAATCAAAATATTAGATATAGAGCTTCATCTTGAATAATTTTCATTTAAATAAATATACATGTTGTTTTTACAATTTGATCTTTGAAGAAAGATTTTGTTTGAGACCAAATTGACCATTTACAACATTAAACCTTAGTCAACAAAATTGTTTTACAACCCCAAGAGATGTTAAATGGAAGCATGGACAACAAGCATAAATTCTAGAATTGTTGGTATTGATTGGATTTGACTTGTGATCATTTGTTTTTTAGTGAAACCTTTTTTTAAAATTACCTATCCAACTAGGGCTCCACATGGCTTTGCAGAACCAAATTTTTACATATTATTTAAAATAGGAATATGAATTTTAAATGCCATATTTGTATGTACTATTATAAATGGGTTTTGATGCATAATTTATTTAAATAAATTTGGTGTGCGTACAATACAAAGGTTGTGCAATGAAGGGAAATGTAATGTGATTCATTGATGTAATGAATGTTTCTATAGGTCTAGTTTACTAGTGATTTAATTGTTATAATTGGAATGTACAACAATGCTTTCTAATGTTGCTTTCTTCTTTAGGAACTTCTAAAAAGTGTTAACAATTGCATCTGCTTCTTCCTCTTGCTATGGGTTTGCTTCCAACTCAACCCATACTCTCCATGCATGAGATTATTCATTTCTTTTGATTTTTAATCAATCCTTTTCTATTCAATTTACAAACTAAATCATTAGCAATTCCATACCCAAAGAAAACTAGAAGAACATATATAACATTCCAACAAGTACATGCCAAAAATTGGCACCATGGCTTGGAACAAGGTGTGATTATGAATCATGCTACTTTAGTGTGCACAAAGGTGATTCATTGGAATTGCTTGAACATAAGGAATGTCTACCTTTCAACATTAATGAAAGATCCATGTTATCGTCCACCAACAATTGCATTTCATATTTTGGTGGTTTTCTTTTTTTCATTTTCAAATGCCTTACACACACTCATAATTAATCAATTTAAAATCAATTACTATAATTAGTGTAAAATTATTGTGAAATTATAAATATATTGTAAAATAAATATAAATGAATTATTTAATTTTAACTACAAAAATATATAATTAGTGGAATTTTTTATTTTTTAAATTTTAAATAAGTGAATATAAGTAATCAACAAGTTAATTTAATATAATTAATTTACTATAATTACAATAATTACATGAAATAATGTATGTACAATAAAATATTTTTTATTATAAATATTAATGTAAAATAATATTTAAAATATTAAATTTAATTATAAAACATATTTAGTACAATTAATGGATAACTACTACAATTATAGTGATTTTACTATATTTTGATAATTAGTTTTATTTTTAATATAACTTTAAAATAATCAAAATATTTATAAAGAATACAACCATTATGCATAATAGATGTACATCATAGTTTCCAATCATATATTAATGAAAAAAATGCACTTAATACATTAGTATAACCCATACACCTTGGAATACAATAAATAAACTTTGAATACACATAAGGTTGCAAGTCATTTGACCACATTTGTAAATAATGGGCCATAGACGAGTGTTTCTGCATGAAAACCATGTTAAAAGTTGTTCAAATGGAAGAATGAAAAAAACATTAATCACAAGATGCTTATAAGCACAACCAAATGCTAAAAAATAGTTGAACAAATATAACCAATGATAGTTGTAAATGACAAATAGTCACAAGTAGTCACAAATTGAATGGTTATAAAAATCTAGTATTTTTCTAGTGACATTCATAGAAAGCTAGTACAAAATTTTCCTTTTTTTCATGCCAAGATTTGTTAGCTTGAATTTTTTACATTGTAAGATTTTCTAGGAGAATAAATTCTTGTTTCATCAATTATGAAGTCCCAATAATCCTTGCCCATCAAGAAATTAATAATCTTAATTTTTTTCTTCATTTGAAAATTCTTCTTATCCAATTTTTCAATCACAATTTGAAAAAAGCCATCCACCATCTTTCAAAGCAACATTTACAATCTTTCTTAGGACTTGAAAGACAAAGAACTAACATAAGTAGAAAAGATTGGAACAACTTCTAGAAGGAAATTGGAGAGTACACAGTTGGTCCATCAATTCTTCAAACACCAAGGAGTAAATTCACATGGAAAAATATCCTGCAGGTTTGCTTTTTTTTTAAATCTGCATTACACCTATCTCACATACTGTGTTGCTTTACATTCTTCAAAGCCAATTGGTGGCATAAGATACAGGATTTGGTCATGCACTTGCAATGAACTATTGATCCAAATTACTTAACTGAAGCATCTATGCATCTATGCTTTGTCTGTGGACTGCAAATTCACTGAACTTTTCCCCATCCAATACCATCTTGTTTAATCCTGGTCTTTGGGATTCATCATTCAATTATTGTGTAGAAGAGATATATTCACAGCTGGGAGAGATAATGTTGCTAGTATAGGTGCCGTATGAGATGGGTGAGCCAATCACTTTCCAAAGAATAATTCTTGTACTTGTAACTGACCTCACAGCATAACCCCCAACTTTTCTAGCCTCAATTAACAGCTATTAAAAAGTCATGGCAATGTTAGTTGGTGTTGAGTTTTGCATCCATACATTGCCAATTCTAGGAGCATACAAGGCGTGAAACTCATGCTTTCCTGTTCTCCTGTTCTCCATATCAAAGTCAACCATACAATAATAGCACTTGTGTTGCAGCAAGTGTGCAAACAGAATGCATGGGTGCATAATAGACTGGACAACTCTATAGATCTAAGAAAACCTTTTAAGAAATGTGTCTAATTAACTTTCCTGGATCCCATTCTGTATTTTAAAATCAAGCTCTTTCAGAGTCTAGTTCTTTGTAAAAGAAATTTATTAGTAGCTGGAAGTAACAATGTTGCTGTGGTATATGTGGCCCATGAGATCACTGAGCCAATAGCTTTCCAAAGATTAATTGTACAGTGCTTATAACTTACCTCACAGCAGAACCACTAAAATTTCTAGCTTCATGACCTACTGTCATTTGGTGTTGAGTTTTGCCTAGATACAGTGCCAATTGTAGGAGCATACAAGGTGTGAAACTCATGCACTCCTGTTCTCCAAATAGCACTCCACCTTACAACAGTAGCTGCCTAGCAATTTTGCAAACAGAGCACATGGGTGCATAATAGATTGGACAACTCCCATGTAACACCTTTCAAAACTCGGTCTAATAATTTGTTACCTGAAATTGTAAATGGCCTGAATGAACCTTTCTGAAAATTTTGTACCAAAGCTTCATTTTTATGCCATTGCAAGTAAAGCAGCCTATATATATACCCTGATCTAAAACAAACATAATGACACCCCTTAATCTACACTTTTGCTACTTTGATAACAAAATACAGAATGGCTTTCAGACTGCATAGCCTTGGTGAAACCAGAAATTATGTTGGACGTTAATTGATACAGTCAGTCTGGCTGCCTATTTGACTACAAATAGCATAGTGCTCCAGACATCATTTTGACAAGCATTCTTATGATATAGAATGGTGGAAATCACTTTCCTCTTGGAGTTTTGAAAGATCAAAAAATGAGTCTTCGTCACCCCACCTCTCACACAATTTTCTCCTATAAACCAGGTATAGCAGAACTGTGATCAAAAGAATGACTACAAACAAGAGGGTTTTGGAAAGTGAACACAGTAGAGAACAATGTGTACCTCAACTCTCCATGATGATGGCATTGACTACCAAGCACACAACCTCCAGACAGATCTGCTCCTTCATATCATGTTCTTTCACTGTCTATGGATTATATGGGATATTCACCTCCAGACGTGACTTTGCAATGTCAGTGCTCTTGGCAGCATTAAGAACATCAAAGTCCTCTTCCATCTTTTGTTGGAATTCTTTGTCAGAGGCCAATATTTGATCTGATGGCCCCCAATCTGCTCCATAAAGAACACTTGTTGGTCTGACATGAGGACCATGACAGGGTACCCTGGACAGAGATAATTTGCCACCACCCATCTCACAGCATAAGCAATCTCATCATTCAGATCCATGGCTAGTGATATTTTCCAGTCACCCATCCCCACTGAGGGAGGCATTACTGAAATGTATTCCCTCAATTCAAATTCTTTGTTCCCCTAATGCTTTTATAAGAACCCTAAGTCCTCAGATAAAACACCAATTGCCCCTCCTCAACATTTATTGTTTCTAAGGCACTCATGAACCTCACATCAATCTCACAAAATCTGAGATGAGAATACAAACCTTAAACCTTGCTTGCTCTTTGCAGCCAATGGGTTTCAAGTTCACAAGGCTGCTCTGGAAATAATAAGAGGCTCACCTTGGAATGAATGCCATGTAACAAGCAATCTTAGCAACCAGGGAAATTGAGGAAAGAACATTGCAAATACCAAGTTGAATATTGTCTTCTGTTCCCTCCAGTTCTGCTGCTCTCTACTGCTGCAAAGTAATGTGGATTACATTCCAGCTTCTCAGAATTGACAGAGCTGAGAGAAATATCCAAACTCTGCAGCACCAGTAACCTTTATACATGACTACTCTCCATCCTCTCCATCCACGCCATTCAAGGTAATGAAAACCCAACGGGGCCATGTCTCCAACCTGCACATAGGTTGAACCAAGTCTTGATATCAAAATAATCTAGGTTCTATTCATGAAACACGATTCCTTAGAGACAAAGCTGATATCTGCATTGCCTTGACCAGACTGCACCCCATAGGAACTAGGGGAGTACCTAAGTGGCATCTGGGGATCCAAAAATGTTGCCTTGGAGAACCTCTTCATAAGTGCATACCAAATCTGCTTCAAAACATGAACCATTTCCAACACATAACCGCACCTAATTTACACTCTGCAGTATGTGTTGAATTATCTGAGGCTCTGCACATTTTATTGCTACTATTGAGGATGAAGTTTGTGAGCCTTTCTTGTTTTCTATGATATGTCTTCCAGTAATCAGAATTTCTCAATTCATACAATTCAAAACAACCTGAAAAGAATTGAGAGATGATTCAATAACAAGGGTATGGATGTTTCAGATTTGATACCTTTACACTAGCCAATCAGCAAGCATGAAAAAGAGGAAACCCAAGCCAATAGAAAAGACCACACAACACCAAAAACAAAAATGAGGAACAGTAATCAAAGAAAAATCATTCAAACGTGACGAAGCATTACCATTCAAAAATAGGATTTCCAGTAGGCAAAATGTAGAATTTTAAGAAGTGTCTCTTACTTGACATCACAAAACTGAAAGACAAGAACACTGTGTTTATTTAATTGTTTCATCACAGCAATCAAAGACACTTACAAAAAGCATGTCTTGTCATCCTAGTGAACTTGCAAACCTGAATTAAGGTAAGTGGTGGCGAGGGTATCACCCAAGCACATTTCACAGCTGAAAGTGAGGCATACCTTCCTGCACAGAAGAACTGAAACATTGTAGCCAGGATCCTTGACTTCCCTCCCCTTCATCCACATCTTCATATTGCAATTCCAGCTGAGACGATTGAAGAGATCAAGCAAATCATCCTCAAGAGATTGGGTATACTGGGGCCTGCTTCAAGCTATCCAAGTTCTTGCTCTAGGGGACAAGGTTTGGATCATAAAGCCAACATCCAAAAGATTGAAAGCACCTGGGGTTGCCAACTTCCAGCTCAACAAATACTAGAAAAAGAATCACTGATAAAAGAAGAGGCAACACCAAAAGGAGAAATATATCATTCAATTTAATTTTCCCACTTCAATGTCATGAAAACTGGGACAGGTTACGAAATGTTGGTGGACATCAGTGCTTGACACGTTTGTCAGGATGATGAGGTACAACATAAGCTCAGCAGGGTCTTGAGAAAAGACACAAAAGGAGATGCCTGAAATGAGTCACAAAACAAGTCGAGATTCAAGAGAATGAAGGATGAAATTGAGGAAGACAAGAAAGCCTTTGGAATGAACAAACATATAGAAGGACAAAACAATCTAGAAAATACCACATGACACAAGATGAAAGACCCCAAAACAAAAAAGGACAAACACCTGTAGAGCTTCAGATGGGTGAAAAGAGCAAAAATCAAGGTGATAAAAGAGCCTACGACATGCCATCTTTGGACAAACTACTTAAATTGGATATGCTTCCAATTCCTCGCCTTGCATTCCATGCTTGAAATGTCTTTTACAGATCCATCCCAATTCTCCTGTTTGTCTCCCATGTGTGTCCTTGTAGACCACCCTCTGCAACCCAAATTGTGTTAAAATGACTTTATCCTTCAGAAAGTCCACCA
>Ga0116231_10009653_pt1 | contig 16101 bp, 13 predicted proteins | sample S1TSphgellanicum_2_FD_89695 | JGI IMG/M metagenome (GOLD analysis project Ga0116231, IMG submission 89695) | Host-associated microbial communities from peat moss isolated from Minnesota, USA - S1T2_Fd - Sphagnum magellanicum MG | ecosystem: Host-associated > Plants > Peat moss > Unclassified...
CCCATTATTCAGAAAGTGAGAAGTTAGAACAAGTTAAAACCTTTCCTTGAAGTCAAAGAAAGACTCCCAGATAAGGACTCTCAGAACCAGGAAGAAAGAACAACAGAGGAGGGATGAACTATATAATAAAGAAACAATATCCAAGTCCTCCAAGCCTCGACCTCTTGGTGCCCCTTATTGCCCCAAAAAAATTAAATATCATGTCCAACTTAATGCCCTTTGTGTTTTTCATACGCCTTTTTGGGATCCTTATAAAATTGTTTTTTGCCATTTTGTAGTTCTTCATTTTATTTTATTTAAAAAAATTTGTTCCCCATCTTTCATCATCTTTGGTGTCGTTTGAACGTGTTTTTGTTGTCGACGAAATGTAGGTTGCCCTCTAACAAAAATTCCCCACCAATTTGAATTTTTACTAAAGGATGTTTGAATTTAATAATACTTTTTTGGTTGACAATCAATCTTGGGATGTTATTTGAAGACCTTGGCCTAGCAATAATCATAGAGGTTTAAAGGTTCACAAAACTTTGAAAATGTTAGATGAATTAGGTTCTCATTAATTAATTTTTAAAAAAACCAAAATTGAAAAGGTAAATATTTTGTATTGTTTAAAAAAATGTTCACTTATTCCAAGGAAAGGGTCATTAAAAGGGCAAAATAAAATGTACGTCCACCCATAAGTCATGCGTGAAAGTGATATTAAAAATTTGTTAAATAAAACTTCTTAGTAAATATGAATGAATTCATTGTTTCAAATGAATTTATTAAGTTTAATTAATTTCATAAACATAACATTGATAAAGATAATGTAGGCTTGTCAACTTTGATAGATATTTTATTTTCAATGTTGAATTTGAATATGTTTCTAATTTTGATTAAAAGGTGTCCACTAAAATGTTGCAATAAGGTTTAAGTTGAAATTTAATTGTTTTATGTTATTATATATGATTTAGATAAATATAATATGATTGATGTAAATTTATTATATAAATTTACTGGTATATTAATAAATTTAAATTATAAAATAATAATTATAAAGTGAAAGTAATTTAGTATTATAATGACATTTCACATTAGTTTCAATACAAACTAAAAGCTATTGTCTTGTTAAGTTTAGTGAACCACTTGTTGGAGTTATGAACATTATGAAATTAATCAATATAAAATCCAATGTATGGATTTTTAAATTATATATTTAATATTCATGTTTCATAATATAAATAATATATTATTTAATAACATCATTGAACTTAAAAATGTAGTTGTTGATTCAAAAGATGAAACATAAATGCATTTGAGTGTGCATGATGCATTTTAAAATAACAACATGCACAAGGGAATTTCAAGTTTTCAAAACCTTGGTGTGATACAAGTGACAATGGGTTGAAAAACATATGCTTTATAATTAACGTCCAATTAATTTAACCAAAATATCAAAATATTGACTAAAGTAAAATTTGAAATCAAAAGTCAATTTTTGAACATGTTTCAACTACATAAAAAAAGGGAAATTTTGTAATTATAAAACAAAAAAATGTTGTGATTAATTTGCATGGTTTTTAAAGTCTTGCCCATCCCAATTTGCACCCAATTTGTAAGCATTGGTGTATAGTTCACCAATTAGATCACTTCTTCTTTTTTTCCCCTTTTTTTCTACCTTTTTTTTCTTCCCCTTCTTGTAAAACTTTTATAGCAACAAGTCATTCATCATCCCATGCATTTAAATCAAACAATGACACACATTAAGAGAAAGTTACAACCTTTGCAACATATTTGTGGGATGTGTAAACACATGTGATTTAATATATTCATAATATTTTCAATGTTGCTTAAATACATTTGATTAATGTAGTACAAAGGAAGCTTCAACACATGTTTGGAGAATAATTAATGAATTTTGAATGTTTCATGTCAAGAATAATTTCTTAAAAAAAATTCCAAAAGAGTATGTGTTTTCCTTCACAATCTTTTTTTCTTTGAAAATTATAACATTTTTATACATAATATAATTAGTGTCAAAGATGTCAAGGTGTGATGTTCATAAATAATATGTAAAAAATGACATATGTGTACAACAAACAAGATGGATTTTTTTCTTTTAATAGGTCATGTTTGCATAAGGGACAAAAATCACTAAATGAATTAAAAAAGACATACAAACCATTTGATTTCATTAAGTCATGTTTGTTTTATGGTAACATTTTCATTTTCTATCCTCTTATACAATGTGAATAATAATTCTAGGGGTTCCCATAAGTTGCAAAGATATTTCAAATTCATATAATAAGAAATCAATAATTTTTATATCGTAATTTTAAAAAATTTTATCATCAAGCAATGACATTTGTAATGAAGAAAATGTTGGTCATCTACCCATATAATTAATAATGTTCCAAATTGAAATTTTAATTAATGAATCTCCAAAAAACTTAATGAAAAGAACACAAATCTAATTCATCTTGAATACATAGAAGGATCATTTTTATTCAATAAAAGAGTCATGCAAAGGTTCAAGTTCTATATATTTATGATAGGAAAATTTGGATTGCCAAACATGCCATTATACCAATAGATGGTTAATGACCACTGATTTTGTCACGATTTTGCACAAAGTTATTTTAGTTTATTTATTCATATTATGTATGTAATCTTATAACAATGATCAAATGGCATAATGCATATATAATGTTTTGTAGATATTCATCATATTTTATTCAATTTTTTTGTAGATTTATTTCACAAGAAAACAAATTGTGAAATGTGAGTTTCAAAGATAATATTATTTACAAATATACCTTTTTGAAATGATTATTTGATCATTTTTTAATATCTTCAAGTTATTTTATCGTTTGCTTCATCTTGTTTAAATAATAATAGATATGTAAGTTTTTAAGTGTTTAGGTAAATTTATTTTATTTTTTGAAAGATAAATACCAATGTCACCTAGAACATGTTTGTAAAGGTATAAATGGTTTATTATCATATGGCTTGTGTTATATAGTAATGATATGATGCATAGATCTTAATCAAATTATCAAAACACATATCAAAATAAGTTTTGAACCAATTTTTTTTTTATGAAGGTAAAACATCAAGGAGAATATTACATCCTTCTTTTTGTGGTTCACCAAATCTTTCAATCCTTTCCTTTTCACACAATGCATACATAATGAGATGATCACTTGTTATGTAACACCTTAAATGAGTGTAAATCACAATGAAAGAGAAAAAAATGTGTGCATGCCCAAACATAAAAACTTATGACAAAAAATGCTCCATACAAAATCACAATTTATGTGATTAAAACACAATTCTAAACAATTTTAATATGTTAATTCTAGGTCAACCTTCATTTTTGTTTTCTATTCGAAACATATAATTTTCATTGGATCGTTAACAAATTCATAACATGCTTTCACATTTTTTCCCTCTTAACCTTTGAGCCTATAATTTTCATATAATATTTACATAATTACAAGAATCACACAAATTTATACTATTTATGATCTATTAAACAAAAAAGAAATAAATAGAAGATTGAATCCCATGCATAACATCAAGATGATTCCATCATGGTTCTTTCCACATGCTAAATATAAAAACATTTTTCCATTTTCAACTTTTGCATTGACATATGCTCTTTTGTTAATAATATTTTGAACAATGTCAACATATTTGCACAAAGCCTAATTAGACAACAAATGTTCATATGTCAATGCCATGTCATGTTAAAATAAATAAAATTGTGCTAAAAGATAATAATTATACAATGTAATGTGTGACATGGAATAAACTTTTTTTATTTGCACCAAGACAAGGAAAAGACAAATTATTCAAATGTTTTTGAAATGTGAGATGTTAATTATTCTTATATGAAGTTGAGATATGAAAGGACACAAAGATTAAAAAAACATTGTTTCATTCCATTCCATTCAACAAAAATGTCAAGTGGTCCATGTCCATAATTGTTGGAGTGACAATCATTAATGGACTTTATACCGAGTTCACATAAACCAATTCTAATTATCATCATCACTAAAATTCCAATTTTTTTTTTTGGTAAAGTTCACATCCCAAAACAAATTTGCATTTTGGTGAAATTTTGAAAAAATAAATGTTGTGTAAATGTAAATGCCTAACCTTGAATGTGTAAACATAAAAATAAGTAAATCCATTTTAAGTTGTGTAAAACTATGTAAGTGTTATTACATTTACCCAATGTATAGATCAATACAAATATGTTAATCAACGTAAATAAGTGTAAATATTTTTGAAAAAAATTCGTGGAAAAAATGTCAACATGAATAATATTCTAAACTTTAAAAAAAAATTCAAAGTGGCCCATTGCCAGCAATAATAATAATAATAATAATATAAAAATAAACCACAACTAATTAAACTAGTTAATATCAAAGGGTAATACTACTACTTCACTACCTTATTCATAGTAGAAACTTCTATTAGGGGGACATTAAAAGAATTAGATTTTTTTTTGTGAAGGGCTAATCAAATTGGAACAATACAGAAGAATAAAAATTAAATTGAGTTTTTAAGACCAAAAAAAATTGAAATTTTTTGGGGATTTTTTTTTCTAGTGTAAATTCGACTAAAAATATTTAAAAACTTTGTTAAAAAGGAAAATAGTTTTAAAACTGGTAAAAATACCCTCCAAGAAACTGCCTACCTTCATGGATGGATGAAGTTCAGCGTTCCTCGCAAACGGCCACCGTAACCAGGAGCTCGTGACAAGAAGGGCGCGGCAAAGTACGCAGTGGCGGCCAGGCGGGCGCTCTGGAACTCCTCGTCTCCTTCTTCTTGCGCTCAACTCGCGCAAGAATTCTTACGTTTCCAGCTCCGACTTCGCGTCCCAGTCTAGTAGTTTTTGTGCAGTCCTTTTCTTTCTGTATCTGTGGATACCTTCTATTTGAGTTCGGGTTTTCTGTTGGAGTTTTGTGAACGTGTTTTATGTAATATTTATGTTTTTGGGGAGCATGGAGCGATGGGCTAATGGTCTTGGCGCTGTTGAGAAATCCTCGGAGCCAAGGAGAGCACACTGTGAGCCGGTGGTTGCACAGCAGCATCATAGCAAAGAAGAAGTCGGAATTAATTGCAATGACATTGAACCCCAGAGATCATGCAAGTTGGATGCTGCAATTTTGCACGTACATCATCACACTTACCAACTTCCACCGCTTTGGATCCTGAATGGGGATATTGAATCACATTTTAGTCTAGGCAACTGCTTAGTTGCAAGATGGGAAGCAGGGGGGAACAAAAACCTACTAGCCACAGATCAGAGATGCTGCCCTAAATTGGTTGGTTCTATGTTGCAGTTACAGCATTCTTTCTTGTTGATTGTCAGTTTGATTTGTGTCTTCTGAGATGTGCAATAAGTGGACAATTCCATGCAGGGTAAGAAAGAAAGGGGGAAAAAGTCAGACTAAATTCCATGGTGCAATGCACTCACAGGTGATAGGGTTTTTGGGAGAGGCATTGGCTCGCATGACAGCCATCCAAGCGATGGAAGAATACGGAGTATCACAGTATGCTTCCTCCATTCAGTTCATTAATAAATTGATCACTGCTGCTCGGTGAGCATCTATTTTATCTTGTTCATTCCTGTTCTTTGCTTACATGTGCTTACTGGTGTGAGAGTTTTACAGTATGATGTTATGCCCCAAATGGATTCCATGATCAAGCTATGACGTGTGTAGTTTTGGGCTTGGGGTTTGATCATCACCGGACACAAAATGACTGTTTCCCACTCTATAGAACTGAATCGCCCATCTGCTCCTATGTACCTTTTTTCTGTTTGAGAATTAGATGCCAAGTATTCTTCCTCATCATTGTGAGAATTAATTACATGGAAAATGGTTATCATCAGATAAGAAAGAACTGTTTCAGAGGGCACTACCCAAGCAGCTGCAATGTCAATCAAGTGTAGAAGCTGGAAGTAGATCTAAGAGCTGCTTAAATGGTGTTGCATCTCTAGGTCTACAGTGGATGAATCCACACCTGATATCTGCTCTACCATTGAAGTCAGTACTGAGGAAACAGATGGGCAGTCTGTTGATGCAGGTTTTCCAGTTACTATCCATGTTGCTTTTACTATTCTCATTCTTGGCTTTTCCCAATCTCTCTCTTCTTAAGAGCTGGAGATGATGTTTTAAGTCTGACCACTACAAAAAATGATAGCAATTTGTGCTGGTTCATCATAAATATAAGAAGACCTCTTGTAGAGCTTAGTTTACCACATGGAGCAAAGAGATAGAACACCTAAATGGTGGTATTCACAGTGACTGTGCTCCTTGTGTAGTTCATGAAGATGGACAACATCTAGCCTCCTTAACAAAGTCCCTTGATTGGATTTTGGCTGAGGCCAAGTTTTTGCGCACCAGCTCCACCAAGTCATTTGATCGACAGGTGCATTTTCCTTTGATAAAGAAATTTTCGTGTGTCTGTTTCAACTTTCAACCTCCTAGCCATACATTGGAGGCAGATTTCAGACAAAATCTGACAAAAGAGAAACTGGCAAACTAATACAGGTTTGTCTCTCTTGTTACATTTGAAGAAATAAAACTGAATTTAGAGTACAGCTGTTTACATCTGAGGAAATTGGGTGATCTCTGTCTGAGATCCAGATTAAAGTAGTGCAGATGTATCCCTTTATCATACCACCCCAGGAGCTCCATACCAGGAACTAAATCTTTTCTCAACTCCAAGGCCTGGTGATCAGAGGGGAGACCAATTTTTGGATGGAAGAGAGTACACTTAGACAACAAAAGTCTCATGTGCAGACATTGTCACCTTACCTGGAGGTCCTCCATGGTCAACAGACCCAAGCCAAAGTTCAAAGCAAAGGCAACATTGCAAGAAATGCAGAGCTACTGAAGAGGTCATGCAAAATGCAGCCAATGAAATCAAGTAACTAGAACACTGCATTCTCTTCCCCTTCTCAAATTTTCTCTAAAGTCTTTCTTTCTGCTGCAGTTGCTATAATCTGCAGTGTGATTGAACCATTTTCAACAGTTGCAATATGTGGTGGTTAGCAGCTCTCATAGTAACAGCTTGGTATGCATTATACATTCTATGAATGGTGACCCCATCATCATTCATTTATGTTCTGTGTGCATATTGTGATATGCATTGTAGTGAAGAATATTAGAATGCATTTATGCTTTGGTCATCCAAGTGATCTCAACTTTCAGTCTCTGAGAAGGTTTCATAACTGGCAGATGTGAGGGGTGTGCAAAATTTGCCATGTGATCAGTTGGAGCTAACTCTGCTTTCTTCCTTGAATGTCACCATCCCAGAGGTTAGGCATGGGGAAGACATGTGCTCCAAACAGTCAGCCAGGCTACCAATAGTGTGGAATGCAACTGTACCAAATCAGTGGAGGCCTGGGGAGTCCCCATCACAGCCTCGAGGTCAAGAATCTGGAGCACCTGAAAACTGCACACAAGCAAAGGAGACATTGAGGTTTCCAGTCTCATTTCAAAAGTTGTTGACCTGGTTTCATGCCAGAGAAAAGGTTACATTCAAGAGAGTTCCTAATGTTGCACTTCAAGAGAGCACATCCATGGCCATAGAGAATGCACTCTTGGTGGATCAAGGCTGCATTCAAGAAATGGAGAAGGAAAAATTCTTAGCCTGCTTGTGGCATGTGGGTAGCAGACCTGCTGATGCAGTTTCCAAGGTACAACTCCAAGCCATGCTACCTCCTGAAACTTCAAGTATTACATTTCAGACTTCACACATGAGATATTGCTTCTTTGGCTTCAGAATAGTCCTAAAAAATCCAAGAGAGAGCATGTGTGGAGTCAATATTGGGGTTCTTAGGATGGGTGATGACTCAGGACCAATTTCATATATACCTGTCCTAAATATTTGTTCTTGAAAGGCAATTTGAACCTTAGCAAAGAGTGTGCAGACCATGCAAGCAATCACTTCTTGAAAGTGAGTTTACAGATGTGGCCTGCTTGATTAATCATACAGGCTACATGTTAGATGGAAATGGATGTGTAACAGGAAGTGCCAAAAGGCCTTGACACCATCCCTTCATCAATACTTACATACTCCAGCAATTATCCTTGTAAATGTTCTGTGTATGTGTAGTTGTCACAGCAACTCGAGATTAGTAAGCACTCCACAAAGAGCTGGACATTTGTGGCCCCTTTGGTCATGGAAAGTGGAATTGGATAATATGAAAAGGTCTTCAGTGCTATGCCGTTTATGCATTATTATCATGCTTCAGGCAGTCATGAACTTTGGTTCCATGTTGCAGGCCTAAGTGGACCTTATGGTGTGTGAACTGCATTTCAGAAGAAAGAGACAGCACACAACATTGAATGCCTGCAGAGGCTTCTGAAAGTACTGGCACAGTACACAGACAGTTCACACATGAGGTCTCTTCTTCGAGTGGCGCCCGGTAAGGTAGTCCTTGTAACGCATCTAGAGGAAACCTCATTCTCCAATTTACTCACAGAGCAAGTGGCAAATGAATTGGCATGGGTACATATCACAGAACCATATGTACTACAGTGATGACAACTGAGTTGAAGAACATGCTTTTCTTTGCTGAGGAAGTTTCAAATTTGGTGTTTGATGCAGAAGGTATGATTGTGAAACATCGAGATGCTTGTATGCAGGCCTTTCTCTCTCCACACAAGTACCAACATGAAGTTCAGGTTTGCAATGTATGGATTCAGACATTGGCCATGGCAAGTTTTTTGGTTCCTGCAAGTCTAAATCCATTTGACTGGAAAAGCTGATAATGTTAGTTCCTGGGACTGCAAGAGCAACTTGTGAAAGGGCTGTCTCTGTCAGGTGTTATGTAGGACGAGCAGATTTGAGATGAGAGGTGTTGGCAAATATTTTGATCAGCACTGTGCTGATTCTTGGCTCTCTGATGATTGTTGGTCAGTTGAAGGTTCAACAACCTGAACTTACCTTCTCTGAACCTTGACTTGGATATATAGGCCATGGAGGACTGGTTGTGTCTATGTGTGTTATTTTACCCCATCTCTTGGGACATTATTGTCTTTCATTCACCAGATCACCTTTGATCAGTTCCACCGACAAGCTGTGAATTTAGAAGACAACATTGAGTACTTTGTTCTGTTCCATAAACAAGCTGTGAATCTAGAAGGCAAAATGTTAGTCAAGTTTCTTAACTATATACACTGTACCTGATTGTAGGGCCAGGTATGCCAGAAATTGGTCCATCTGAATTGCAGATACAAGTTACACCAAACTCAAAACCAGAGGTGGGTCTCCATTGAATATGATGAAACCTCTGATTTTTTACACTTCACTAATTACAAGCAGATTGAAATTCACATCTGGCAGTTGGTTTGCATGATGGCAAAGGTGAACATCACATAATCATTCAGTGGTTCTTTTAAAGGTCTTTGATGTTGTGTGTGTTAATGAATTTTTCTTTAAGATGGCCACTGGTCTAGTTATCCTCACACAAAATGATGTATCCAACATAATCAATATATCATCTGTTGGATTGACAAAATCAAACTAGGCATTTCTTGGTACTAATGTTCCAGGGAACTTATGACAAGATGTACAGCAATTTTTGGCCTTAGCAAAGTTGATGCACACAGTTCGGGCAACACTTTTCCAGTGTCATTTTGAGGCTGTGGCTGCGCAGTGTCTTCTTCCTCACCCATGTACCAGGTATCTGCTGAGCCATACATGCACAATTTCAGTTATAGTATGTCTATTCATGATTCATACACCTTTATTTTAATATCTTATCACTCCAAATGCAGGATAAGTCTATGCAGCAGCTTCTTGGAACTCTTTCAGTGCCGGTTGGCACATGCTATATTGTGCAAGGAAGGGAGAGCCCTCTTTGTCTTATCACAGCGAATTGAAGTTGCAAAAGACACAAGAATTTAGCACCAATGTCACCATCCAATTGTCCCACTAGGAAATATTGATGATGGGAGATTGTTGTTCAGACAACACCCCTTCAAGTGACTTCCAGTTGGTTGTTTGCTATATTCAACTTCTGCAACCTCTTTAGAAGCATTCTTGAACCTGATGAAAAGTTCATAAATTTGAGATTCTAAATCAAACCCTTAATGAGCTCCAGGGACAGCCATTTTGATATTGAACCTGGATGTCATTTCCATGAATCTGCAATGTAACATTTGTAACACACATTGAGAGCTAGCACTGATGTGGTTACCTATCATCACTATTCAGAAGTTATAAAACTACCAGGTGAGCATTGCATTATGAAGAGAGGCACAAACAGCCACAACCTATGGTCTTATGTGCCCTCCAAGATTGTACCATTATGGAACAGGTCATGAGTCATGTTCATGTATAGTACAGGGGCCAAGTGGCTGTTCCCACCATATCAAGGGATTCTCAACAAGTCCATCACACCAGTATTTTACCCATCCATGTCAAAGGATGGACCTCAGGTTCAATGCTTTCCACAGTTTTGCATACTGAATCAGCATAATGAGATGACATACCAGCACAACCCACATCCGACTGGTTATGGTCTGTGGATTCCTGTGCGCCCATGCTCGTTGGCAGGGAATGCTCGCAACAACCCATTTGGGACACCAATGTGATAGAGAAAAACTAATCATTAACGTCCCAAACTCAGTAAAGATTTTGCTCATTCTGCTCTTGATTTAAGTACAGTTTTCTGTTGTGTTCTCGTCTCTCCTTTGCTGTCATGTGACTGCGCCGTCTCTCCTTCCCTTTGATATCCCCACGTTCTTCTCCATCATCCACATCTTGTGTGTCCATCCATACGCTCAAATTAAAAGGATTCACCAGAAAATCCGCAGTGTCAGCATGCCCCTACAGAGTATAAATCCAACCCAACCTGTTTGTTAATCTGCAGATTCCATAGTAGACTTAAACCTTTCTCAAGATTTTTTCCCAGCATATTCAACAAACACCAGGATGAGCTTTTAGAATGAATGGCTGCCACATGAAGCAAAGAAGTAAAATCAAGGTTAGCATATCTTGTTTCAAATTACAAACCTCTGGATTTTCCTTTCCCTCTGAAAGCTCCCATCTCTTGTCCCCACCAAACCCATTGGCTGGTAGCTTCCGAAAACCCTGTTGGTCCACATGATTATCTTGTGTTACCAAGTGCCTTGGCTCATCCCAAGACTCAGATGATTGTCTCTCTTGTCTGGTGAGCACTGGGACTGCCCCATCATCATCTTTGGTGTTGTCTCTCTGCATGTGTCCAGGAAATTGTCCTTCTGCAATCACCAGTGTAGCTGGTCAGTGGAGTCAATAGAACACAAACACAGCCAGGAATCATTCACTTTTGAGGTGCTTCAGTTCCATGTGCTTTGTATCATCAAGGGCATGAAACTCAGCTTAGAATTCTATGGCACCCATGTAAAGCCAAAGACAATAATGCTAATTCAAGCAAGAGCTGACTTTTAGCACAGGTTGGTGTCATATTCAAGAGTACTTTTATTGCAGCTGCTAAGTGAACCTTCATAAAAATGTGGGCATGGATGGCATTGCATACAAACTCAACAATGGGTATGGCATGAATTTAAATATGAGTAATCATACCTTTGGCCTGCAATGGCAACCTGGACATTGGAGTTTCATCTCCAATATCATAAATTGATTTCCAATCTTCATCATTCTGCAAGGCTTTTCGTAGAAGTGGGTGGTTGGGGTAATCTCTTTGCAGACTGCCAATAAACTAGGTCAGCCATGTGCACAAAGTAGAAACTCAATCTGGGATTACCCAGAGCAGGAATGTAAACAACCATATAAGGTAAATTAACATTGAAAGCACCTAGCATTCAGAAGCAGGGGTAAAAAATGGTCAAAGTTTTCCAACATTCCAACATGGTCCTGCAGTGCTCTAGTGTACCAAACATCTGATGTTGACAGACTCTACTGACAAGCAGATGCTCCAAATGAATGTGCTTCATTCAAGGACAGTATCCAGTAGGAGAATACATCTTACATGGCAATTAGCTCCCCACGAACAGGACTTTCTTGAAGTGACAAAAAGTCCTTCATGCAGGCCTGCTCTGCACGCTGGCGCCCAATTTCCACACCCACAAATGATGCCACTGCCATCCATCCAGCTTAGTTTTACTTACTGTCGAAGTTGATGAGTAGGATAATCTGGCTACAAACAGTATGCATTGACAATCAAGGCAGTGAGACTTAGCAGCATGGAATCAAGTAAAAATAGTCTATAACTTTACAAGAAATTCTCCCTAGCACTTTATCTTCACTTGAGGTAAACAAAGGTAACTTCAATTTGCAAAAACAACTGCAGTGTGGGCCTGCAACCATGTTTAAGTTAGTCACGAAATGGCAGGAGCTGCAGGATTTGCATAACCAAATTGCGCTCTATTTTACAAAAAAGAAAAAATGGAGAATTTGCATCAAGAGGCTCATTGGTACCTGCTGTTAAGAAGACTCGATTGAAAAACTTGAGGCGGTAACTCACTGGACAAGCAAAAGAAGGGGCCCATGTTAGTTCAAATTAAAAAAACAGATGGCCACCAGAGGTGCTGATTGCATGAGAGAATCAAGAACTTCCAAGCTATGGAGACCATTATAGACCTGCAGACTCATATAGGTTGCATTCACAACAAACCATGTTTACATGACGTCTGGCATCCCAGGTGTCTAATTGACTACACAATATTTTTTCCTTTCACCTAAGACAATTTCTTGCTTGATCGTTCGTTTACAAAATCTCTTGTACTCAGTGAATGAATAGTTAAAACACTTGTGAGCCAGCGATGGTACACCGAGGAATCCAAGCAGACCTGTCCATGCAACAGCGCTGGAGAAGAAGGCAGCCTTTGCATAGCTTACCAACATTTCATGTCTACACTTCATCAGCATTTCCAACTCTTGTTTTGAGGGAGTATACTGCCACCCCCCCACACCATAGATGCCCAATCATACCAACTAGCTCATAAGCAGTAATTGATCTCTACAAAAAAAATTCAAATTTGTAAGAAACTATGTGAGTTCAGTATCCTTTCAAATTAAGATAGTAATGAAAATGCACCACCGCAGCTAGAAACATAAGGCATATGAAGTATGCAACCACAGAGTTTTGCCGCCCAACTCGCTGCAGCTCACAGATCAAAGCCCTAACCCTAAAGCCAAAGCCATGCAAGGGATTTCCATCAGGCACTACTCTCTATTAGTGTGTGCCCAATTTCTTCCAGCTATCTATCTCGCTCACGTCTCCTCGTCCCCGCTCAAATCTCCTGGTGAAAAAATGTTGAAATAGAGCAGCAGAAAGGGGGGCGTGGGTGAAAAACCCTAAACAGAAACAAACCTTGGTAAGCCGCATGCGCAAGGCCAGCTGAGACAGAGGAGGCCAATTCTTCCCTCCCCATTCAGCCTCCGCCTCCTCCTGCATTTCTGGCTACACTCCACTTTCAGTTCCGCGGCACCAGTCACATGATAAAACGCAATCACTGTAGCAAAACACAGAGCACCCAACGACAACAGTCGAGAGAAACAAATGAGCAATTCCTGACACAAGGAGAAGAGACAAAGGACGCAAAACCCTAAACAGACAGATAAACTAGCTAGGGTAGAATCTGACCTTAAACCCTAAACCCTACCCATCCACCCCCTTCATTGCTTCTACATGCGGGGGAGGACTCTTACACTTAGTAGGGAGGGGTCTTATGCCTATTCATAGGTGTAAGATCCCTCCCACTTTTCAAAGGGTAGGGATCATATCCCTCCCACACAATGGGGCCCCATTGCAAGAATGAGATGTTGCAATAAGAAATTGAACCCTCCTCACGTTCACAATTGCAAACTAATTAAGGGCTTTAGTCACCTCATCACACCTTCATGTTGTAATAATAAAGATTGTTCATGCAAAATTATAAATTCAATTTCATTTCAAAGCTTCTTGCATATCCAAATTTTGAAATGTATTTTTAAAAATGCTTTGTTCAAAATAAAACCTTTTTTAAAAAAATATGAGCTTTTGATGCACCTAAACATATTTCTCAAATGATATCAATAATGTATATATATTTTATATTGGTTGTGATAATGAAATGCAAAAGCTCAAAACATGCTCCCCCAAACCCTAACCATTATGGGAAAAAAAACCATTCAATATGATAAATGTTTAGGCACCACATAACATAGGCCTAATTCCCAAAATTTCAACATTCAAATATAGTAAAATTTTAAATTTTTTATATTTTAAAAAATCAATCAAAAAATAATAATTTTTAATTTAAAAAGGTATTATGATAGTGCAATCTCAAAAAACTCACAAGTCTCACCACAACCCAAATTCTCTAAACATCTATGACTTTCCTTACAATATATCGCATCATTCATCATGAGAATGACTTTTTATTGGGTCTTTTCAAAATCGTCACAAAAGGGATTCTCAAAATTCCCACAGTTTTGATATATAATATATTGAATCATGCCCCCTATGGGGGCAAGAACTATAGCATTGGATCCAACTTTTGGAAGTTTTACCTTATTAAAACCAGTTTCACATTCGGTGAACCAGTTTCTTTGGTGAAAGTGTTTAGACTGTTTAGATTGGAACAGATTGTTTTGGTGTTTAGAGTGCGGACACAAGAGGTAGATGTACAACATCTTATCCGTTGGCAGGGCCAGCATGTTTGTCATGCCTTCTTTATTTTAGGTGAAGTTTCACAACTTAGCAAAAAATATTTGAAAAGTTTTGAAAAATGAAAATTTTGTGATTTTTGGAGTTTTTGGGTCATTTTTTGAATTAATAATTAATAATTAAATTAGCCACATCTAGACCTAGGCACTCCCTAGGTCGCCATTTGTAACCACTTGAGAAATCTCCATTTAATATTAATTAGTGTTAGGGATCCTCCCTAGTTGACTCCCTAGGGGACTTACTTAAAGAATTGAAAAAAACAAAACCATGAATACAACTTTTTCAAAACATATATAAATGAGAAATTTTCATATCTAAAGTTTTATCATGTAAACCTTGAAAAAAAGTTTTCAATATTGCATTAAATTTTTTAATTGAACACTGTGTGATCGTGGCCAAAATGGCATTTATGATTGAATAGGATTCAAATTCCTCCCTACCGTTGTAATTTTTCAATTGATTATAATTTGTAATTGATGATTTTTTTTTTTTTGTTATTACAAAGACACTGAATTATAATTCTTATTGAAATATTTCCAACAAAATTTGATTATCAAAGCTTGTCCCAAAGTGAGAATGATGATGCATGTGAAAGTCATCGGAGGTGGAACATGTATTGTCTATTTGTCAAATTTTGATTTCTTGATTATAAATGACAACATGCATCAATCACACATTGTAACCAATGTTGTGCACTAGGTTTAAGGTTTTGAGATCCAAGTGTTAGAACCATAGGTTTTGAATCCAAGTATTAAGAACCTAACTCAATGAGATCTAGAAATAAAAAAGTCAATGTAAACCCTTACCTATTGAACCGTTGATCATGGTAGAATCATGGTAAAACTTGAAACCTTATATTAATCCATTTTCAATGGACAAAACATCCAAGGACCTCCTTGATTTGAATGTTTTATACATGTTCGAGTATTAGGTTTTAGGGTTCCATGACCTTCTAAAATACCTTCACAACATTTCCTTGCGACATTGTGCAACATCCTTTTACATTTTTTTGGATTGATACAAATGTTGCTTCGTAACATCTTGCAACATTTTTTTCGCATTTTTTTAGATTGTTGTAAAGGGTTTTGCATTCCTTTGCTTGAAGAAATCTTCATCTTCGATGTGCGAACAAATTTCATCAATGTAAGATTTTTCCTCCTTGTTTCACATTTTCTATAAATTTTGATTGTATTTTTCAAAGAACATATGATGATATGTGTGTGTGGTAACCACCTCATGACATCATGGTGATAATTTTTTTGCATTGTTGTTGAAAGTTTTGTGTTTACTTATGTGTGTGACATCTTTGCATTTTTTTGGATTGCCATATTGGGTTTTGCGTTCACTTGTGTGTGTGTGTGAAACGTCTTTTTCACATTTTTCCAAATTGTTGTAAAGGGTTTTGTAATTGCTTGTGTGTGTGTGTGTGTGGGGGGGGGGGG
>Ga0116231_10009654_pt1 | contig 16101 bp, 15 predicted proteins | sample S1TSphgellanicum_2_FD_89695 | JGI IMG/M metagenome (GOLD analysis project Ga0116231, IMG submission 89695) | Host-associated microbial communities from peat moss isolated from Minnesota, USA - S1T2_Fd - Sphagnum magellanicum MG | ecosystem: Host-associated > Plants > Peat moss > Unclassified...
ACCAAAAACAATTTCACTTTATGTGTTACAATTAGGGTTTATATATATACATCCTTTTTTTGTGAGGTAAGTGAAATAATGATCTTCCATTAGAAACCCATGGTCGAACAAAAAGATTTAGATCTATGGAATGTAATAGTTAAATAAGTCTTAAATTTTTAATTCAAGTTTCATTTTCAAAATGTGATAACAAGGTAAGAATGATGGTAAAGGAGATGGAGGTTTATCAATTTAATAACATCCCCTCCCCCTTCCCCCTTTTATTTCCTTCATATGCTTTTGTATGGTTGTCAATAGTTCATCATTATTTGTATATGCTTTTGTATGGTTGTCAATAGTTCATCATTATTTGTATCAATATCAAATTTGATTTTGCTATATAACATGGACATAAGCATGCACATTTGCCTTTTCATGTTCTTTTTTGGAAAGGTATTGATTTTAACTAATTAATTAATTATACACACACACACATGAAACCCACATACCATCAAATTTTGTGAATACATTATTTAGAGATAAAGGTGCCCTCTTCTAACCCTAAAAGAACAATCACTAGGACTTTAGTGACCCTCTTTTGAACATTTTTGGGTTTAATATTATAATGTATATGTACCAAAACATGGTGCATTTAATTTTGGGTTGAAGTTTCGATGTTTGGGCCTTAAGATTATGATTTTCACAAAAGTAATAATATATAATATCATTTAAGAATTTTTTAATCATTTAAATTTTAAAAACATGGGTATATTTATGGTATACATAGTATAACAAATTTTGTTTCAAATTTCATATTGCATTAGCTATTTAAGGGGTTATTTAAGAGATTACATAGAGGGTTATTTATGGGCTACAAAGGGGGCTATTTAAAAGCTACCTAGGGGGATATATTTTAAGGATCTAGGGGCTTTATGTAGCCCCTTTAAATAGCCTTTAGGTATCCCATAACCTAGGTAGGTTCCTAGGTGTTTCCTTAGGTAATCCCTAAGGACATAACCTTTTAGGTAGGCTTTACGTAACACCCTATGTAAACTTTTGATAACCTTCAAATAAACATTATGTAGCCCTTTAAATAGTCCTTAGGTATCCCATAACTTCATAGGTCTTTAGTTGACGTCACATTGGATTCCTTAGGTAAGCACTAGGTAGCCCTTTAAGTAGTCCTTAGGTATCCCATAACCTGGGTAAATCCTTAGGTGTCTCCCTATCAATATGCCAAAACACGATGAAAACAACTACATCAACTATTTGCAAAATAGTTTTAAACCACATATATGATTGGCCATAACTACATGACTATTAGTTCATATGGCCTCATAGTATTTGTCACTAGTCGCAAAAATGGTGTAATTGTAAATGCCATTTGAGACTATGTCCTTCATGACTACAAGACATCTTCAATGGCCAAAATTAATTTAAAAATATATAATTATGATATATTTTGGTTATTGTTTTGTTGCCACATGGTAATTTAGGATGAATTCAAGATTTTATTAACCACTCATGAATTGACACATGGTAATCTAAAATAAGGAAATTATTTTTTTGCCCAATTATATAATGCCACATGGCAATCAACTTTTTGTCAAATAACGACACTTGGGATGACGCACCCCCAATCTCCTTAATGGACTCAAAGGTGAATCCAAACTGAAGACATTGGAAAATTAAAAAATCGATGCACACTCCTTGGTTGGTAGCACTTGAGGGGTAGAGGGGCGTGCTAGAGCTTTGGGATGGGACTAAGATGAATGACAAGCATTTAATCACTCAATCGGATCTGCACTAACCAAATAACAAGTTGGTTAGTGCATAGTTGAAGCACTTTTGGTGTTAGGACGAGCCATGGGCAAACTCGGACTCACAAAACTCACCACGGCCCGGACTTGGGGGAAGCCACCACCTTCCCCTTTATAGTATACTCTGTTCCCGTCCACGAGGCCAACATCCAAATGGCATTTTGTCTCAGGACTCCCAAGTGGGAGTCCCGAAATTGCCAAAGTCGGGACTCCCGCGACTTTGGAGCCCCATAACTTTGTGTGCAGACCTCCAATCAAGATGAGGTTTAAAGCAAAGTTGTAGCCCTCATTGAGAACTTTCCAACGGTATGTGTCACACCACTTGCACGCAAGTAAATCGAGTCCATTCCCGACTTTTAATGGTCGGGAATCATATTGCCAATTTGACACCCGACCCTTCTTTTGACCATAACTTGTGTTTCAAATGTCCAAATGGGTGATGCGAACCCATTTTAGACATCTATGTTTCAATAAATTTCCAATGATATAAATATTTTTTCAAACTAATGGGTTTTGACCCCTGTAATCGCTCCCCGAAGATTTGAGAGTCATTCGGGACTCCAACTCCCCAAGTGGGAGTTGCCTTGGGAGTGTGAGGGTTCGTTCTCTCACACTCTCCTGCACTCCTGGGAGTATAAGATGTGCCTCCCAGGTCTCCTTCTTGTCTCGCCTTCTTGTAAGCCCTTGCCTTGGTTGCGTACCCAAGGTTAAGGTTACGACATGGGACTTAGGTTATGAACCTTAAGTTAGGTGATTCAGCCTACATGCTGAAGTTTAGGGGGACTAAACTAGGTGACCTAACCTAAGTTAAAACGAAACATAGGTTAAATTAACCAACTAACTCCTACGAAAGCTACCCATTTATATTCCCATAAGAACTTGAGTAGTGTATAGGATGAAAATAAGAGGATTCGAACTTTTCACCTCCACTTTGAAAGGCCAAGTCTTTTACCATTGCACCACCACATTTGTTTTGGTAACAAATGAAGTTATCACAAACATATAAATAATAAATTCTTAAAGCCTAAGTTAACTTATGCCACCTTAGGTTGACCTAAGTTGAAGGTCTAAGTTAACTTAAACCACCCAATACTTCTATAGGCTATTTTAAGTAGATCGAGGTTTTCCTAGGGGTAAACCTACATAACCTAGGTAACCTAATATACCTTGGGGCTACTTAGGCTTAACTAAATTAATTAGGTCTAACCTAGGTTAAACTAGGCTATACTAGGTTAAATTTGACTAAAGTAAATTATTTAAAATAAATTTGACTACATTAGGCTAAACTTGGTTTAAATATGTTATTTAAGTTAAATTTGGCTATATTAATTAATTTCTTTATACTTGGTTAAAGTAGGTAATTTAGGTTAAATTTGGCTATACTAGATTATATTTAGCAAAAAAAAATTGTTTACGTTAAACTTGGCTATATTAGGCTATATTAGGCTAAACTTGGTTAAAGTAAGTTATTTAAGTTGAAATTGGTTAAATTTGATTAAACTTGATTAGAATTATTTTTATTGAAATTTGGTTAAATTTAATCAAAGTATGTTATTTAGGTTAAATTTGTCATGACGTGTAGTGTCATGACGTATGGTGTCATAAGGGTGTAAATCCATATAAACTCTATTAAATAAAAAAACTAAAACTAGTCAAAGAAACTAATCAACCAAAAATAGATGCACGCACATATATATACAATCCATAAGAGGAGGTTAAGATGAAATTCTCATGTATCCCCCCCCAAACTTGAGTCGAAAAAAATGTGGCATAGTTTGAGTAGAAATCAAGGTGTTGTAAAAGAACATGATGAATAATACCAAATGTTGGTAAGAATTTGAGTGAGCTTCGGCTTGAGTAAGAAGAGATGGTATCTAACATTACAGTTATCACAAAGTAGCATCTAATCAGCATCATCTGTCCTCTAACATACCTAACATGGATAGTCAAGTGGAGGAATCTAAGTCGATGTGATGATGGTAGGATCCAAGTTCGGCAGGTGGCAGGGTGCATAGTTTTTAGAGTGATCCCGAATTGTGAATCCATTAACTCCTTGTAACTCCAACACATCTGAAGGTTTGATTGCCTTAATCCTTAAGATAGTGTGACTAGAAGAAATGTCTAGAGTATCATTAGGTTGCCATTAGATATACACAAAATCACCAACATCAAATTGTTTCACCTTAGGTTTGTAACTGCCATTTCGTGTGTATGCATACCATAAGGTGTCTCGATGTTGTGCAATGGACAAGTTCTCCATGGCCATGAGCATAACCCTCTTGAATAGAGCAACCCTTTATGTGATGACCCTAGCCCAAATAGCTGGGGAGTCCAAGTCCACAACCTGGTCCATTTGAGCAACATGAAGAGGGTGGAATGGGATGTCTCCTAAAAAGTAAAAAGTAAAGAGAGAAATGAGACAAAGAGGCGTGTTTGGACATCCTGTAACCCATGGCGATGTAAGGTAGGGCCAGGTCCCAATCTTTTTTGTTCTTAGTGAGGCAAATTTTCCGTAATCCCTTCTTGCATGTCTAAACTATCCTTTCTGCAAGGCCATTAACTTGGGGATGATCCCTTGAAATCTGGTGATGGTCAATGAGAGCATGATCAAGTAGGTTTTGGAATTCTCCTCTGAATTTTAATCTTTGATCAATAAGGCACTCAACACAAGCCCCAAACCTACTTCGAACCTGTTGTAAGAAAGCCTGGCCGGTGTTATGCGATGACTTGTCCGGCAACGCCACAAGCTCGACCCACTTTGAAAAATGCTTAATCATAATCATGATGTAAACATTACTTTTGGAGGTTTGTGGTAACTCTCCAGGTAAATCACATGACTAACGATAGAACATGCCCTGAATAGGGAATGAAGAAAGCGTGAGTTGTCAAGAGGAGAAGGAAATTTTCACTCTATCACATTGTTCACACCTAGCAATGATGTTTCAGACTTGAGAATACATACCTTTCCAATGGTAATGAAGAGCGAGAAGGTTATAAGTACACTCAACTTTAATGTGTCCAAGCTTTAAGTGTACTTTCTAAATAAAACCAAGCCGTTCATGTGGTGGAGGGATCATTCTATAGCCTTGTGGTAAACATCGGATGAGATGATTGTCCCTCCATGAATAGCGTTTGGACTGCTGTTGTATGCAATCTCGTTAACTTAATGTAACTTGGGGAGGGTATTCCCCATGCTAAAGAAACCTCAAAGTGTCCAAGTCCTCCCATATATCCACAATGGGATGTTCAACCAAGTTACATTACAGTAATGCAAGATAACTAAATGCATTAGATACATGTATTGTTGGAATTTGATCAAAATCTTGCTTAGCTTCTAAGAAATCTTCAGAGGTAGGGAGGGGTCTTTGCGACATGGTATTCGTGTTCTGATGTGTAATACCAGGTCAGTGAATAACCTTGAACTCATACTCCTGAAGTATAAGCGCCCAACGAGCTAACTTACCAGTAAGCTTATCGTTGGTCATTAACCACTTGATAGGCTGGTGGTCGGTATACAAAGTGAAATTAATGTCATAAAGATAGGGCCTGAAATGTATGACGACCCATACAACAACAAGGCACTCCCCCTCATATGAAGAATAGTTGTTCTCAACCTTATTGTTGTTTCAGGATGCATAGGCGATAACATATTCCTTGCCTTCCTCATCAAGTTAACCAAGAATAGTTCCAATACTAAAAGCACTCTAGTCAGTGTGTAAAATGAAGACCTTGTTAAAATTAGGTCTTCTCAAAATGGGGAACTTTGAAAGCTTTTCCTTGAGTGTGTTGAAAGCTTCTTGAATTTCATCACTCCATGTCCAAGCAACATCCTTTTTTAATAATGCATAGAGAGGATGAGCCATAGTACTAAAGTTTTGGACATAAATTTTGTAGTAATTACATAGTTCAATGAAGCTTTTCAACGTGTGAACATGAGTAGGATTGGGCATCTCCAAAATGGCTACTACTTTGACCCAATGAACCATGATACCATTCGACAAAATTATGTGTCCAAGGTGGACTACTAAGGTGACGGCAAACTCACACTTTTTAGGATGGATCTTCATATTGACTTTGTGGAGCCTTTTGAGTAATTCCTCAAGATGAACCAAGTGCTGCAAGAATCCTTTGGTATGCATTAGGACGTCATCTATGTAGCACTTCAGGAAATTTGCCCCTTCGAGAACCTAGTCCATGATTCGCTGAAAGAAGACAGGTGCATTTTTTAATCCAAAAGCCATCATAAGCCATTCCCACAACTTGTTGTTTCCATGGAATGTCATTTTCTTATGATCTTTCGTAGCGAGCATAACCTTGTTTAAGATCCATAATTGTGAAGATGTTTGAGTTTCAAATGCTATTAAACAGTTCTTTAGGGATGGGCATGCGGTACTTGTCCTGAGTTGTAACCAAGTTCAAAGGCCTATAATCCCAGCACATCCTTTTTTTAGTCCATAATCTAGTTGAATCCTTCTTTGCTCGCACTACTATAGCGGCTACGAAATTAGAACTTGATGGCTAAATGAGACTAGCATCATGGAGCTTTTTGCATCTTTCATTTACAAGTTCCCACTCATGCTTGTTCAACCTATGCCTCCTTCGATAGATGGGTGTTTCATCTATAAGGTCTATAGATAATTGCATGGTCTTACACCTACCTAAGTCTTTCATTAAAAATGTGAACACATTCTCATACTTAATTAACAAGTCTATGACTTGGTCTTTCTCTTTCTTTGTGAGTTGGTTCCCCATAATGAAAGGGTAGTTGGAAACACATGGAATGGAGTTGGAAAGTGTGTTTGAAAAACATGGTGTATTGGGTTCTCCACTATCCAACTGCGCAAATTCATAAAAGGTTGTAATTGTTTATCTAGAAGCTAATGCACCTCTAGGTGTATTAGAAACAACTTGAGTCAAATTACATGGTACGTCCTTCCCCCCCAACACTAAGAGTGAAATGTAGAGTGTTGAAGATAGGCAAGTGTATTTGGTCGAGGTGCCATGTGGTCACATCACCAGAACTGCAAGTTGATTGAATCAATGTTGGTGTTGTGTACATTTGAAAGAATACATAGGTTACTAACAACCATGTAAAGGAGTTCAGGTCCATGCCTCTCCCCAATAAAACATTATGCTCCAATCTAGTCACCTTGGTGTGATTAGTAGTGCCAATTTGGAACCCCATAGCCCTTTCTTTTTCTTTTGGGCTTGGTTCATCCCAAGTGGCTGAAGCATGACAATACATTAGGCCTAGTCCATCTCCCTGAAAGGCATGTGCTCCTGGGAAGGAGACAAAGGTGGGCCAAACACTTCTTGGTTTTCCTATTGTGTTCGTTGGAAACCAAAGAGGTTTTTCTTGCCTTATGACTGGTTGGTAAGAGCTATGATCGTCCAATATGTGAGAAACTTGCAAGTTGGGGTCTCTGATGGTGTATTTCAGAACCAACTACAGAACTGAAAGTGGTGCAAGGTTGGTCCACCAGTTCCGCAACCTGTGTGCATAGGAACCGCATTGTGCCGCATCATGTAAGAATGGTTCTCCAAGGTAATCTTTGACTAACGTGTAATGCTCTTGGACTTTCTCCTTCTGGTCAAACTGAAAAGGGGTGTTCTTAATTACATAACCAAACATAGGAGATATGGATTGAGCCCAGGTGATCAATCGTACCATTTCCGTGAAAAGACCGAATCTTATGTCACTCAAGCCTTCTTCGAATCTAGTCGTTGAAAATCCTTGACACTCCCAACTTGAAATTATGAGGTCCACGAGGCCAAGTAATTCCATATGTTTGTTCTAAATTAATTGTATGTTAGAGGGCAAAAACGTGAAACTGACCTTCCATGTGATGGTTGCAAACTATTGTGGAAATCTGGTTGTGAGCTCCTTCATTCTTGATGCCGCCACTTGCTTTGCAATAGGATCAATGTCTACGTAGAAATATTTCCAAACCACCATCCCTAACTGTAATAGGGCTTTGAGACTTGTACCAATACCACCAAAAAGCTCTAGTAATGTAATCCCTTCCTTAGGCAGTGTCCAGGTGATTAGCTGATGAAGTACTAGCTGAATCGGTTCACCATGGCTCTCCATGTTCTCAAAACTAAATAGAGCTTTGACCAAGGGCTCGTGGGCTGCTTTGAACTTCTGTAAAACCTCTAGTCTGTGTTGAGTGTCAGTAGGAACCACCCTCAATCTTTCAATGGCTTGGGCGTAAGCTATCTCCTCTTCATCTCCCTCTATCCACTCATGGTTAAATTATTGGATGTAGGAAATAGTGTGGGCTTCCTTGAATATACAATGGTGAGCCATAGGACTATGGTTCCCATGTAAATCGAGGGGTATGTATCCCAGGTGGTGGCCATCAATTTCCCAATCCACTCAGTAATACACATGTTCGAACTAGTTGTCAATTGTGAAACCTGGTGGAAACAAGGCCTTTTGCCCAATGAACACATCGTAACTGGTGGCATTGGTGACAAAACATTTGACCTGTAGGCAAAACTCCTGATCTGTACTTTCATTGAAGTTAAATGCAATCAAATCCGAACTCTCCCCAAGTACCTCCTCTATGCTCCCACTAGTGGTGCGAATCTGCCACATAGATTTCCATAGTTTGGAGTCGAGCATGCCCATCTTCTTGGCAAATTTAACTCCAAGAATCATTGGTTGGGCACTTGTATCAAGAAGTACCACTCTAGGTGTATGTCTTCACACTTGGATTGCTGACCCAATATTGTCAACAATGGCAATTATGGTGGCGATGGAAGTTCTCTCATTAAGCACCACCTTTAGAAATGAGTGAGAGACTTTGTGAAGAGAATGGCTACCCACAACACCTTTGCTGAATAACAAATTCACAAGTGAGGGGTTCTTAGTTGTTTTTTGATATGTGAATGTAAAATCAAAGGTAGGAAAGCCCATTAGTTTAGCCATGCTAAAATTAATGACTAGATTATGAACGCCATCTGTAACACGTGAGCTAATCAAATGTCTTTCCAAGGTGTTGGATGAGACTCTTGTAGCATGTGGATTAGGGATTGGTAGAGGACCTAATGTAATGTTCAGGGTATCCTCTAGTACTGTAATTATGTCCCTGGTGCTTAACTTCAAATCTTGAAAACAAAATAATGGTGTACTCACAAGCTTTTGTGCCATTTCACACATTTGAAGTTTACACTCCACAAGTTTATTAGTGGAAAATTGTGTGTTTTCTTGATGTACATGTACTCCTGGGACACGAGAATTTGATGCCTTAGTAGCTTGTGGTGTAGTAGTTTCCTGCCCCCTCACCAACAAGGTGTGTTCTTCTTCCGTGTTGAGAGGACAAAAAGATTATGGCATGACTGCTCAAGCTTCTCTAACCTTAGTAATAGGACTTGAAACATATGCGAATCCATCAGTCTGAATTACTTGCCTAATGGCAAAAACTCTAGGTGCCACATTAGCCTTTTGTGCCGCAAAGTAGGAAGGGCAAAAAGAAGTGGCAAATTCTGTGTGAAACTAGAATTGTGTGCATTGGAAAGAACATACTTGCCAACCATGGTGTCGTGTGAGAGGCCATAGAACGACCTAGGAGGTCCTTCCCATGATCTTGAACCCTGTACAGGTTGGGAATGATTAGCTGATTGGGAAGACTTGCCTTTTAGATTAGCAAGTTAGGCCTTCAATGATTTGAGTTCATTTTGCAGAGTTTGAACTTGAATAGCATGGGCTTGAAGCACCTCCCTCTTATCAACATTGTGCTCCTTCTTCTTAGCATTTTTATTAGAATTACCCTTGGTGGGGAAAGCCTAAATGGAAGGTTGAGGTGCTTTGGCTTTTGGTTGAGGGACAATGGAAAATGCTGGTAGATTTTGCCGTGGTAATCAAAATTGCTTCTATTGTAAGAACTTGGCAAAACAAATAGCTTCCTGATGTCCCTCTTTCCCACAATAATCACAAAAAAATCTTCGGAAGGAATGTTGCATTCATTAACTTTGTGGGCAGGATTGTCACAATAGTTGCAAAAAGGTAGGATGGGTGTAACCGAGTGCATTGCTTTAACTTTTGAAGAAAAATGTGATGATCTGGTTGGCGCAGCTGGTGGAAACTAAGGCATTGAACGTGAGAGAGGCCTCATAGTATTAGCTTCATAGTGTGCATGAATTAGTTTCAGCTTTTCATAAATGTTGTACACATCTAACAAAATGTACGAGTCTTCAAATTCTGTAAAAACTCGTTGCAAAACCTGCGCATGGAGTGTTGGATTACCTTCCAACGAATGAAAATATCAATGGGTAGCTTCTAGGTCTGTGTTGCTCTGAGTATCCTTTTTAAGCTTAAGAAGCCTCCTATAAAGCATCTTGAAGGTTTCATCCTTTTGTCGAGAGAAGGTGGTGAATTGTAGATTTTTTTTAGAATTCTTCACCGGAAATTCCAACTCAAGAACTCAAAAGAATTCCCCCATTGGATCAGCAAAAGCTGGTGCATCAATGGTGGGAGGAATGTTTGCGATAACAACAATGAGTTATTGAAGAGAAAAATTTACTAAAATAGGTATTGGATCTAGATATTTGGGCATAATCCCATGATGTGCAATGGAAGCTTGAAAGGCAATGGCGATGGTTGTGGCATAATTGGATTGGGGATCTGGGTGACACCCAAAATCCTCAAAGAATGTTGCTTGTAGACATCTATCTAATGCTTCAGAGTGCACATAACGGGCTAGTTATTTGAATGCGAACACTTCGATTTAATTAATGCCATACTTGAATTTTAATTCACAGACCGCAGTTGAGAAAGTTGCCTTGAACTCCTTCAAAGAAATGGTACTTGGCCTTCCATTGAACTTCTTAATTCTCTTAGAGGAATTACTGACTTCCATGGTGTATATGGGTGTAGAGGTCACAATTTGTAGTAGAATATACGGTGATGGTGTGAAAGCAGGTCCAACAATAGGCATACCCCACTAATTAACTATGAGGCAACTTCCCATCCCTTTATTCCCGGTTCTACGAGGTGACTATACTTGAAAGCGCAAATGTTACCAATGAAGGAAAAAATGCAAGTGTGTTTCTAGATGTTAAATTGCGCCTGTAGTTGAAACTAAGTAGCTTGCCTCCTATGCATCATTTACGATTAAAATTGATAGATATATTTTCCAAGCTTAAACACTACACATCCTATAACTTTATGTCAAATTGTCATTCATTTAAACCAATGTTTAAGGATTCAACACCATGTGTAGCTTAGCTGCAAACCATTAGTCACTTGAAATATTGTTTCTAACACATGGGTTACTCAAATTCGGCTTGCCTTAGCTCATTAAAAAGTTAACTACAAGGCACACCTTGTTACCAAATCCTAAGCTTTGCAGCTAAACCAACAAGAAGTTATGCTATGAAACCCAAAAGGGTTTTACAAAGGTGATAAATTCAACTCAGCTGCAGACCACCAATCACTTGAAATATTATTTCTATCACATAAATTATTCAAATTTGGCTTGCCTTAGCTCACTAAGAAGTTAACTACAAGGTGCATCGTCCTACCAAATCTTAAGATCTGTAGCTAAACCAGTAAGGAGTTATACTACTAAACCTGAGAGGGTTTTACGAAGGCAGTTGGTTCAACTTGACTATAGACCATCAATCACTTGAAATACCATTTCTAACACATAAATTATTCAAATCCAGCTTGCTTTAGCTCATTAGAAAGCTAACTACAAGGCGCACCTTGCTACCAAATCCTAAGCTCTATAGCTAAACCAGTAAAAAGTTATGCGACCAAACCTGAGAGGGTTTGTGAGATTTTTTCTAAAGTTCCAACCTCCCAACACTATCACTACTCACTTCCATTCCCCCAAAACTATTACAAGACTTTCCTTTTACTTTCCTTTTCCCATCTACCAAGATTAATCGTTCTCTTCTTCCTCAAGAAGCTTGTGGGAATAAATATTCAAGATTGAATTGAAAATTATGTCCGGGGAAAGAAAGAGACCACAATGTTCCGAGTCCACCTTTTAAAAAGAAGGAGAAGGGAAGTGAAGGTAGATCCCAAGCTTGGTGGCCAATGGAAGGTTCCATGCTTGGTGGCCAATGGAAGGTTCCAAGTTTGGTGGTCAATGGAAGGTGAAGGAAAAACACCTTTTCACCTCTTCCCACTTTCCCCCCAACAAACTTTACTTAAACCTTCAATTTTTTCCTTTGACCTTACGGTTTTACTTTACCATGGTTCTAGGCTGTCACTCACGCCTTTCTTTCCTTTTCCCCGATTTATAAATTACAACTGTGCACCTCAATGTAACAAGTTTTTCACACCTTCATTGTCGATTTGATTTTGATTGAAGATTTGACCTTTTTCCTTTCCTTGAAATTATGGTGTTGCGCATGGTCACATTTTACGGGCCCTAAGCCGCACAAGTGAATGAAGAACCGCCTCCGGAGTCATCTTTAGATCTGACCCTAACGCAGCATCCTCATGATGAAAAACTCGAATTTTGAAAGGTGCATGCTCGTCTTGAAGTTGAACCCCTTCGAGCCTGGTACTATCGTATTTTTCCGAACTTTTGCACCTTGGTGATCTTGTTGCAAATCGACCCTGCTTTTGGTGACAAACCTTACACCGTTTGTGAAGGTTGTTACGAAACTAAAGATACTTCTATCTTCGCATGGTCTTGGGTTCCTGATGTTGGACACTATCGTTGGTTGCGTGGTCCAATTCGCCAACTACCTCCTAATAGCAAGGCGGACTACCTAGTTCGCACCATTCGATGCATCCTAGATTTCTTGCAGTTATGAACTATCATTATGGCATAGCCTAGGATTTTACATGTACTTACAGCTCCTCGTTGAGCTCATTCATAATCTAAATAAATGTTTTAGTCACTATGAAACTCCTATTGCCATTGGCACATTATCACACTATTTATTTAATCGTTAAGTTGTCTTGAATTAATCTTATGTTCATACGGCTTGAAAATTGTTCTATTTCTATTGGACCTTCCATTAACACCCTTTCAACTACTTCATGAATTTCAAACATCCTTGCTATCCACTAAATACTAGAACAAGGCCAATGTTGTGCTGAACACCTCGAATTTTGGTGTCTACTTCTACCCCCAACCCTTTAGAGATTTCTCACCCTCAATTACGCAATAAAGTTTCTATAACTATGGTTACTAGTTTTTTGTTGAAGAAAAGAACTAACCCAACACCTTACTCATTAATAACGCATTTCAAAAAAGAAAACAACCCCTCCCCTCACCAAACACATTCCTCATTCCCTATTAAGTTGTTAAAAGCCCCTAATAACCTTACCACACTCAAATAACCTTGATGCAACTCTTAAAAATTGAGACTACCACACATGGTTGTGTTGGTATGGCTCACATTAACCCCTCCGAATGGACTTTGATGTACCGTTGATGTAGTGTAACCTAAATTTGAATTCCTAGTAGGAGTTGTGCTAGATGACGGTGGTGCTGTAGACATTTGATGGTATTGTCATGAAGATCGTGAACTCAAAGAAATTGGCTCAAATGATTGTGTGTTACTTCGTAGCAATACCTTGGCTTTGGTTGAATAGTAGTGTTCTCATCATCTAAGGACATGGTGTTGTCCCATGCCTCAAAATTTGGTAACAATATAAAGCACTAACTACAAAATTCTAACACAACCATGCAATTAAATGCAACTATAATGGAAATTGAAATGTGAAGTGCTTAAGAAAACATACCCTAATCAACTTTCAGTTTCTATAATCATTAGTGCTAAATGACGAAGTAAAGGAAAAAATAATTGTATATTTATATATTAATAAAATTACGTAAGTGTATGTATTAATACGAGAATATGTAAATGTACATATTAATTAATTAATTAATTATTATTATTATTATTAATTATTTTTTAAAAAAATGTTGGTGGATGGAAAAAAGTCTAACAAACGGAAGTTCGATGGATGGAAGTCCAATGGGTGGAAGTTCGTGGACGAAAGTCCAACGAGTGGAAGTTTGTGGACGGATGGAAGTCGAAGGTCACAACATTATAGAGCGCCCGTGAGCTTCGCAACGATGGCCAACGACAACGCAATGTTATAAGCTCTTGGTGCTACAAGCTTGCCGCTCTACAAGCTCGCAGCACTACAAGTTCATGACGATGGCTGACGGCAACGCGGCGGTGCAACGCTATAAGCTCTCGACATTGCAAGCTCACGACACTATAAGTTCACCATTCTGCAAGCTTGTGACGACACAATAAGAGCTGTAGCTCGTGGCGTTGCAAGCTCGTGGCGCTTCTCTGCAGCGATGGCAAGCAATGCTGCAAAAAAATTTGTTTTTAAAAATTTGATAACTTCAAGAGTCTTCAACCACCTCCTCCTGTGTTTCTGTGCGTGAAAGAGAAAGAAAAAGAAAGTGAGAAAGAAAAAAAAAAACTTCGAAACCTACTCTAAGATACATCACTCCCCATTTGGTTTTGCTCTTCCCAGCTCCTTCAATTTTGGTGTTGTTGGTTGGTAAAGGTGTAACAACACAAGCTCCCTCCAGCAACCGTAACACGAGCAGCAATAACACGAGAATTCAAGAAATTCAAGAAATTCAAGAATTCAAAGCCAAGAGAAATCTACCGCTTTTAACATTAAGTAGCAAAGAGGAGTTTTTTTAGAATTGAATTGCAAAGAAGGAAAGAACATGTAGTGTATGTAAACAATGGTGTGTAATGGCCGTCATGAGCATCTAGAAATCCAATCTGACTATGGAAGAAACTCTCCTAACAAAGGAATTCTAAAAAAACTAAAAAGAGAAGGGAAGGCTTAGCTTTTTATATAGCCACCAACAAGCTAAAACCCGAAACACCTAATAACATACAATCATCTTAAAACGTACATTAACCCTAAAAGTGTACATTAACCTTAAAAGGCAGGATGGAAATGCCCATAACCGGCCATCATGTATGAGGCCATGTAGACGCATGACAAATTTAGCAAAATTTTGTTAAACTTGATTAAACTTGGTTAAATTAGGTTATTTATGTTAAGGTTGGCTAAAGTTGGCTAAATTTGGCTAAGTTTCATTAAAATATATTATTTAAGTTAAATTGGCAAAACTTGGTTATAATTTATTAAACTTGGTTAATTAAGCTAAATTGGGTTATTCATGTTACATTTGAGTATAGTTGGATAAAGTAAGCTATTTAAATTAACTTTTGCTAAACTTGGTTAAAATTGAGTTTTTAGATTAAGCTTGGTTAAATTGACTAAACTAAGTTACTTAAGTTAAATTGGGTTAAACTTGACAAAATCTGAGAAAATTATGATATTTAAACAAAATTTGAGAAAATAAAACTATTTAAAAAAAACTTGGATATTTAGGCTAAAGTAAGCAAAACTTGGTTTTTTTTGGATATTTAGGTTAAACTAGGTTACCTGGACAAAATTAGGTTATTTGTTAAATTAAATTAAACAAGTATATTCGGATTAAATAAGTCTATTTAGACTAAATTTATAAAATAAAATAAATGCAAGTTAATTTTAAAAATTAAATTAAGGTTAAACTTAGAGGTTTAATTCAATCAAATTAAATCTAGAAGTTAAAATAGGTTAAACCGAATCCAAACGTACATTAAACATAAGCCAATTTATATTGAACCTAACCACATGTTCATATTTATTTTATTTTATTTTATAGTTGGTCAAATAAGGTTAATTTTGTTCAACATGATTATTAATTGGGTAATCATAATTTATAATCACATAATTACCTATAGTCATATTTATAATCATGTAATCCTAATAATGGTTGTAATTTAAAAAATGATAATGATTCTGTTAACCCAAAATTTTCACTTTATATGTATAGTAACTGGTTGTTACCAACTGGTAACCAATGAAGCAATGTTATTTTGAGAATTTTTTCAGTTATTATTGGATAATTAGTAATTTATTTAATAAATAAATTAATAATTAGTTTGTTTGCATAATTGGTTGTTAACACAACATGTTTATGTTTAACTCGTGGTTAATAATTGTTGTAGTTCAATTTTGAGTTTGTTGATTATTATACTAGCTAGCAATTGTTTAATTTAAAAAACCCTATGTTAGGTATAAATAGGAGGATTTGAAGATGATGAAAAAAAAAATTGAACTTTTTAAACAAGGTAAAATTTGAATTTTGAAGCTTTAATTTTTTAATTTGATTTTGGGGAATTCATCTCAAATTTGTTCTTGCCTTCGTGAATAATATCTTCACCTTTGTGTTCTTGTTTTTCATGGTTTCGGATCTAAATTGTACACAACTATTAATGTTTCTTTGTGAATTAGAATTTA
>Ga0116231_10009656_pt1 | contig 16098 bp, 16 predicted proteins | sample S1TSphgellanicum_2_FD_89695 | JGI IMG/M metagenome (GOLD analysis project Ga0116231, IMG submission 89695) | Host-associated microbial communities from peat moss isolated from Minnesota, USA - S1T2_Fd - Sphagnum magellanicum MG | ecosystem: Host-associated > Plants > Peat moss > Unclassified...
AAACGCCCCGGCTCGCGTACAAGCGCCCCGCAATCCCTTAACCCGCATCAGCCTTCCTGATCGCGCCCCCACGGACGCCGACACCCATGTCTTTGCGCAACATCGCCATTATCGCCCACGTCGACCACGGCAAGACCACGCTGGTGGACCAGCTTCTCGCGCAGTCCGGCGTGTTCCGAGCCAATGAGGCGACGGTCGAGCGAGCGATGGATTCCAACGACCAGGAGCGCGAGCGCGGCATCACCATCCTCGCCAAATGCACCTCGGTGCTCTGGCACGGCAAGGCCGGCGAGACGCGGATCAACATCATCGACACCCCCGGCCACGCCGACTTCGGCGGCGAGGTGGAGCGGATCTTGGGGATGGTCGACGGCTGCCTGTTGCTGGTCGACGCCGAAGAAGGGGTCATGCCTCAGACCAAGTTCGTGCTTGGGAAGGCGCTGAAGCTGGGCCTGCGTCCCATCCTGGTGCTCAATAAGGTCGATCGCCCTCACGCCGATCCCGACCGGGTGCTGAACGATACCTTCGACCTGTTCGCCTCTATCGGCGCCAGCGACGAGCAGCTCGACTTTCCCCACGTCTATGCGTCCGGCAAGGAGGGCTGGGCGGCCCTGACCATGGAAGATCCGCGCGAAAGCTTGGCGCCGCTCTACGACCTGATCGTGGATCACGTGCCTGAGCCCAAGGCGATCGCCCGCAAGGACGAGCCGGGGCAGATTCTGGCGGTTCTGATCGAAAGCGATCCGTTCCTGGGTCGCCTCCTCACCGGCCGCGTGGAAGCGGGCACCTTGACGCCAGGCATGGCGATCAAGGCCCTGAACCGCGACGGGGTGGAGATTGAGCGCGGTCGCGTCACCAAGCTCCTGGCCTTCCGCGGCTTGAAGCGTCAGCCCATCGAAACGGCCGAGGCCGGCGATATCGTCGCCGTCGCGGGCCTGACCAAGGCGACCGTGGCCGACACCTTATGCGACCTGTCCCTGACCGAGGCGCTGCCGGCCCAACCCATCGATCCACCGACCATCTCCATGACCGTGACCGTCAACGACAGCCCGCTGGCTGGCAAGGACGGCTCGAAGGTGCAGAGCCGGGTGATCCGCGAGCGCCTGCTGCGGGAGGCGGAGTCCAACGTCGCCATCCGCGTGACCGAAACGGCGGAGAAGGACGCGTTCGAGGTCGCCGGCCGCGGCGAACTCCAGCTCGGCGTTTTGATCGAAAACATGCGCCGCGAAGGCTTCGAACTGTCGATCTCGCGCCCGCGCGTGGTCTATCGTACCGACGAGACCACGGGCGAGCGGCTGGAGCCCATCGAAGAGGTGGTGATCGATGTCGACGAGGAATATTCCGGCGTCGTGATCGAAAAGCTGTCGGCCCGCAAGGCGGACCTGAAAGACATGCGCCCGTCCGGCGCCGGCAAGACCCGCATCACGCTCGAAAGCCCGTCCCGCTCGCTGATCGGCTATCAGGGCGAGTTCCTGACCGATACGCGCGGCTCCGGCGTGCTGAACCGGGTCTTCTCGCACTATGAGCCCCATCGCGGCGCCATCGAGGGCCGCGCCAAGGGCGTCTTGATCTCCAACTCCGACGGCGAAACCGCCGCCTATGCGCTGTGGAACCTGGAAGAGCGCGGCGTGATGTTCGTGGGCGCCGGCGAGCGGACCTATGAGGGCATGATCATCGGCGAGAACTCCCGCGCCGACGACCTCGACGTCAATCCGATGAAGGCCAAGCAGCTGACCAACGTTCGCGCGTCCGGCAAGGACGAAGCGATTCGGCTGACGCCGCCCCGCCGTCTCACCCTGGAACAGGCCATCGCCTATATCGACGACGACGAGCTGGTCGAGGTGACGCCCAAGGCGATCCGCCTGCGCAAACAGGTGCTGAACCCCACCTTCCGCAAGCGCAAGGTTCGCGCGGACTGAGGCGGGACCGACGGTCCCCCTGACGCCGGATTCACCTCTCCGGTGAAACCGGCACGTCCTTTGCCCCTGTCGGGTGCAACCGTCTCGCTTTGGGACGCTTCTGCACACCGACAGGAGAGCCCATCATGGGAACCGATATCGACCTTCATCTCGGTACGCGTCTTCGCCGTCGCCGTCGCATCCTGGGCCTCACCCAACAGCAGGTGGCCGAGATCGTCGGCATCCGTTTCCAGCAGATCCAAAAGTACGAGTGCGGCGCCAACCGCATCTCCGCCGCGAGGCTTTGGCAGCTCTCGCAGGCCTTGGACGTGCCGATCAGCTACTTCTATGACGGTCTGGTCGACGTGCCGCTCCGCTACGCCGAGGCCGTTGGCGAACAGCGCGGCGACGGCATGATGGTGCGCAAAGAGACCCAGGACCTGATCCGCGCCTATTACCAGCTCGAAGAGCGTCCTCGGCGGCGCCTGCTCGATCTCGCAAAGTCGCTGAATTCCGACAGCGCGACGGCGTCTTAGAGCCTCGGGCGCTTCCCGCTCATCCTGGCTGGGGTTAAACCCAAGTCATGACCGACGCTCTCGACCGCGACCGCCTAGCCGGATTTGAATCCTTCGCCATACAGTTGGCGCAAGCGGCGGCAGACGTAATCTTGCCGCTGTTTCGCCGGGAGAACGGCCTGGAGGACAAGGGCGCAGCCAAGGACGGCGCCTTTGATCCGGTCACGGCGGCCGATCGGGGCGCGGAAGCCGCAATCCGCCGCGCCATCGCCGCGACCTACCCAGACCACGGTGTGATCGGCGAGGAATATGGCGAGGACCGGCCGGAGTCAGACTTCGTCTGGGTGCTCGATCCTATCGACGGCACGCGCGGCTTCATCGCCGGCATCCCGCTGTGGACCACGCTGATCGCGCTACGGTTTCAGGGGCGCCCCGTCGTCGGCCTGATCGGCCAGCCCTATCTCGACGAGATTTTCGTCGGTACGGGGCAAGGCTCGCGTCTGCTGCACAGAGGCGCGACGACGACGCTAGCGGTGCGCCCCTGCCCCGGGCTCGACCAGGCCGTGATCGTCACCACCGATCCCCTGATGTTCAAAGGCGCCGACGCCGCGGCCTGGATGCGGCTGAAGGGCGCGTCCCGGCTGGCGCGCTACAGCGCCGACGCTTACGCCTATGCGCTCGCGGCGGCAGGACAGCTCGACCTGGTGATCGAGACCGGCCTCAAGGCCTGGGATATCGAAGCGGCCATCCCCTTGCTGGAAGGCGCCGGCGGATCGGTGACCGACTGGCAAGGGCGCGCGCTGGGCTCAACCGGCGGCGCCTGCCTGATCGTGGGCGACCCCGCCTGCCGCGACCAGGCGATTGCGATGCTTGCTGGCTGAAGCGCGGATCAGCGCGGCGCAACCTCATCGGCTAAATCGTCGAACGCGCGCCAAAACACTTGCCGCCGGGCGTCGGTCTCCAGCAGAATTTCGTGATGGGCGCCGGGCACGTCCACGTGGCGTCCATTGGGCGCGCGCGCCGCGAGTCTCGCCGCAGCGCCGCTATTACAAATCCGGTCTTCGCCTGCCGTGACGATGCACAGGGGGATACCGATCCCTTCTACGCCGCCCGGCCTGGACAGGCGCGCGATGGCCGAGGTCGCAAACGCGACCCAGCCCCAGGTGGGGTCGCCCAAGCGTAGCTCCGGGAAGGCTTGGAGACGCGCCTGGAATCGGTTCCAGCGCTGTCGGTCATGGGTGAGAATATTGCCTTCGAACGGCATACCATAAAGGGGCCGGCGCTTATCCCAGGTGTACGTCCCCCCAAGCCCCACCGCCTCGTTCAGGCGCGACAGCAGGCGCACGATATGGGGCGATAGTCCCGGCGTGAGGATGCCAATCATCGGCGCGCTGAGAATGGCGGCGGCGAAGCGATCCTCGCCCTCCGTCAGGGCCAGAAGCGTCAAGGCCCCGCCCATGGAGTGACCAAGCGCGATCCAGGGCTTTGGCGCCCGCGCGCCGAGCTGCGCTAAAATCAGGTCGAAATCCGAGAGGAAGGGTCGCCAGCCCTTGGCGTGGCCCTTGAGCGGATCGGCCAGCGCGCGATCCGAAAGCCCCTGGCCGCGCCAGTCGTGGATCAGCACCGCGAAGTCGCGGCCCTGAAGCTCGGCGATCGTCTCAAAGTATTTCTCGATCGGCTCCGTGCGGCCGGGGCTCAAAATCACCGAACCGCGGGCGGTGTTGGCCCCGCCTTTGGGCTTGAACAGCGCCGCGCGAAGCCGTGCGCCATCGGGGGCTGTCAGCCACTCCGCGACGCCGCCGTGCGGCGTGGGCGCCCCTGCAGTCGCATAGAGGGGCGCCGGCAGAGCCACCCAGCTAACCCTGAGCGATCGAAGCGTCTTGCACTTAGCGCAGCTTGCCGAACAGGCTCTGGAGCTTGGGCTGAAGCTGCATGGCGAGGCCCATGTCCGACAGCTTGAGCTTGCCGGTCATCACCGCCGTCATGGGGTCGAGGCGCCCCGCACTCAGGTCCGCAAGATCGGACGTGGCCGTCGTGATGGTCAGGTCGGCGGGCGAATCGTCATTGGTGACCGTGGCGCCGTCGATGAAGACCACGCCCTCGCCCTTCAAATCGAACTTCAGCGTTTTGCCGAGGTCGTTGCCGGCGCTGACGGCTTCGCGAAACTTCTCGGTGACAGCGTCCAGAGTGGCCATTTTCGGCTCCCGCAATTTATCTTGCCCTCAGCGATATAGCCGCAAGTGCTAGGCGGCAAGATGCACATCGAAACAGGGAGGCGGTCTTGACGCTACGGATAGCGGCGCCAATATCTGTATCGCGGAGACGCCATAATGGGTCTTCGTGGATCAAGCCGACGCCGATTTGGGTCGACACAGGTCCCTTCATAGCTCTCGCGGTCGCTCGCGGGAGTAGCCCTTGCTTAGACGAGAAGGATGCTAAAATGCGTACTGTCGATTTTTCCCCTCTGTATCGTTCCGCCGTCGGCTTCGACCGCCTTGCGGCCTTGCTGGAAACCGCAACCAAGGCTGAAGCTGCTTCGGGCTACCCGCCCTATAATATCGAAACTATTGGCGAAGACGCTTACCGCATCGAAATCGCGGTCGCCGGTTTTAAGTCGGACGAGCTGTCTGTCGATGTGAAGGAAAACGTCCTGACCGTCACCGGCCGCAAGACGGCCAATGACGAGGGTCGCAAATATCTGCATCGCGGTCTGGCCGAGCGTAATTTCGAGCGCCGGTTCCAGCTGGCGGACTATGTGGTGGTGACCGACGGTCGCCTGTCCGACGGCTTGCTCTCGATCTCGCTGAAGCGGGAGCTGCCGGAGAGCATGAAGCCCCGCCGGATCGAAATCGCTACCGGTCCTGATTTGATCGAAGGCCGCAGCCAAGCGGCGTAATCTACGATCAACCCAGCTTGACGTGTTTGTTCCGCTCATTCCGGCGAATGCCGGAACCCAGATCGTTGAACGCCAACCTCTCGGCGACTGCGCGCTTCGATCTGGGCCCCGGCCTTCGCCGGGGTGAGCGGAAATTAAGGTTCAATCGGCCTCCGCGACAGGCCGCTTAAAACAACGATAGCCCTCGTACGCCTCTGACATTCACGCGCGCCAGCTCCGCTTCCTGCGTGACAGCGCCGGTGAGATTCGCGCGCTCCAAATCGGCGTCGGTGAGGATCGCCCGACGCAGGTCCGCGCTGGAGAGATCGGCGCCCGTCAGCTTCGCCCGGCTGAGATTGGTCGGCATCAGGCGATCGGCGCCGATCACCAAGGCGCTCAGTTGAGCTTTGCGCAAATCTGCGTTGGAAAGTTTGGCGCCCATCAGACGGGCGCCGCGCAGATCGGCGCCCGCGAGATTGCAGCTTCGAAGATCGGCCCCCTCCAGCCGCGCGCCCTGGAGCTGGACGCCCTCCATGTCGAGGCCGTAAAAGACCGCGCCTGTCGCCGACAGGGCCGCCAGATTGAAGCCTCGGATAGATTTCAAACCCCTGAGATCGGCGCCGTCGAACACCGAAGGGGCGCCTTGCTGGCCCCCGCTGTCGCACCACTCGGCATGGGCGCTCAACATCGCGGCGTAAGGCGACTCCGTTCCTGGGGCGTCGTCGACGCAATCGCGCAGGGCGCCTCGAAGGTCGGCGCCGTCCGCTGTCCACCCCATGGTCTTGGCGCCCGCCAGGACGGCGTCGCGAAGATCGGCGCCCGAGACATTCGCGCCGGAAAGGTCAGCGCCCGAAAGATCGGCGCCGACGAAGCTGGCCTGCTTGAGGTTGGCGCGAACCAGCTTCGCGTCCTTCATGACCGCATCGGTGAAGTCGGCTTTGATGGCCGTTATACCGGACAGGCGCGAGCGGGTCAGGTTGGCGCCGACAAGGACGACGCCGCAGGCGTCGCTCGCCCGATTGGACGGCTCAAGCACGCGCAGGCCTTGCTCCGCATCGGGCACGGCGATCTGTCCCTCCCGCATATCCGCTTCGTAAAGATCGGCGCCGCTGAGATCGGCGCCCCGCAGACAGGCGCCGCGCAAATCCGTACGCCGCAAGCTCGCCTCGCTCAGTAAGGCGTTCTGAAGATCGGCGCCGAACAACGTAGCGTTATCGAGCTTGGCGCCGCGCAGGTCGGCGTTGGCGAGTATGGCGCCCGTAAAATCGGCGTCGGTAAGGTTTCGGGCGCGAAAATCGAGTCCCGACACATCGGTGTGGGAGAATACAGCGCGCGCGCCGCCAGGCTGAGCCCGCCAAAGCCGGTCATGGCGCTGGCAAATCTTGTCCAGCTCCGCCTGGGTAAGACGTCTGCGATTCGTGGCGACGCCCGAACCGGACATGACGCTTAGCCTCCCTGCCATAAGCAATCCAGATTATCGGGAAAGCCTTAATACAAGGCTGACACGGTTAATCGGGATAGGCCAGCCAAGGCCGCATCGTCAGACCTTTTCCAGCAAGATCGCCTTGGTGAGAAAGGCCGCATCGTGCGCCTTTACACACAAACCTGCCGCGCCGAACAAGGCGTCGAGGTCCTGGGCCTGGTAGCTCGCGTAATACGGCTCATGAAAAAAGACCGGAAAGGCCTCCATCAGCCGGCCGAGATCGGGCGCGTCCTTGGCCTGCAACGAATCGGCGAACGCCAGGACTCCGCCGGGCTTGAGCACCCGCGCGATTTCCCGCGCCACCGCCTCGCGCACCTTTGGCGGCAGTTCGTGAAACAGATAGATGCACGACACCGCGTCCAGGCTGGCGTCGGCGAACGGCAAGCGCTCGGCCGCGGCCTGTATCACCGGTACGCCCGTTCGCGCGCGCGCCTCGGCGCCATAGGCCGGCGAGAGGTCTAGCCCCATCAGCCGCGCCCGAGGGAAGGTCGCTTTGAGGTCGCCAAGGAAGGCGCCCGACCCACAGGCGAGGTCGACAAGCTTGAGATCGCGGTGGTCTTTGGCCCGCCACGCCTTGGCCAAGAGCGAAAGGGCGCGTCGGCGCATGGGGCCGGCCGCGCCGGAGAACAGGGTCTCGACCTGGGCCTCATAGCGCCGGGCGCTATCGGCCGTGAACCATCCGCCGGACTGATAGTGGAAGTTCTGACGATAGTAGGTGGGATAAGCGCTCGATGGCGTGTGCGCCCGCGCTTCGACCCGCCCCCCGCGCCGGCGCCGCGCCTCGACCTCGCGAGTGTCTTCGAACAGATCGATGGCGGTCTGCAGGGCCGCTTTCAAGTTCGCCGGGGCGGCTTCTGTGACGGGATAGAGGCCAGCCGCGACATCGGCGGCGTCTTTCGCGAAGGCTTGCCCCCACGCTTTTTGCACCAGGCCCTTGGGCGGCGGAGCGTAGCTCGGCGTAAAGCCGACCGCCTCGGCGTCCTGTTCGGGCTCCATCAAAGCGCGACCCGCCGCGCGGTTGGCGCTCCACCATACGGCCTTGGCGGCGGCGAAGGCGCGTAGCCGGCGAACGTCGCCCCGAAAGGCGCGCGGCCCCGACGCTGAAGCCCCTGCGCCAGTCCGCCCCTGCGCTGCGTCAACCGGCTGATCGGTCATGAATGGCTCACCGCTCGAAAATGCCCACCAACTCAATATGGGGAGACCAGAGGAACTGGTCCACTGGCGCCACACGCGTCAACTTGAACCCCCCGTCGCAGAGCGTCCGGGCGTCGCGGGCGAAGGTGGCGAGGTTGCAGGAGACGGCCACCGCACAGGCGACCTTCGAGCGCGCCAGCTCCCCCGCCTGCTCTGGCGCGCCGGCGCGCGGCGGATCGAACACCACCGCATCGATCTTCTTCATCTCCATGGCGAGGAACGGGCGACGGTATAGGTCGCGCGCCTGAGCCTCGATCGGCTTTTGCCCCGGCGCCGAGGCGATGGCGCCCTTCAAGGCGGCGATGGCGGCCTCGGAACTGTCGATGGCCGTGACGCCGGCGATCTCAGCCAACCGAAAGGTGAACGCGCCCGAGCCGCAGAAGAGGTCCGCCACACGCGAAGCGCCGCGGATGGCGTCGCAGGCGAACTCAGCCATGGCCGCCTCCGCCGCCGCGACCGCCTGTAGAAAGCCGCCGGGCGGAAGGGCGACCTGGGCCGGACCGAACCGCACCATGGGCTTGTGCGCCTGATACAGCATCTCTCCGGCCAAGGTGGCGCGCGCGAAATCGGCGTCCCGCGCGGCGTCTGCGACCAGCCGTCGCCGATCCGCCGACAGACCGCCGCTCTTTCCCTCAACCCCCGTGACGTCCACGTCCAAACCGGTTTCGGTTAGCGTCACGTGCAGCGTGGGAGCCGACTTGGCGTGCTCGAACAGGGGCGCTGCGAAGTTGGCCAGATCGGGCAGCGCTCGGACCAGCCGCGGATCGGCGATCGTGCAGGCCTTGATCTCCACCACGCTCCAAGAGCGCCGCGCCTTATAGCCCAGGACCACCTGGCGCCCGATCTTACGCGCATGGAGCGCGATGCGACGGCGGGAGCCGGGCGGCGCGGCGAAGGGCGCAAGCACCTCAGTCTCGATCCGCTCGCGCGCCAGCGTGTGAACGATCTGCTCGCGCTTCCAGGCGAGGTAGGGTTCGGGCGCCCAATGCTGGAGCGCACAGCCGCCGCAAGCGCCGAAATGGGGGCAAGGGGCTGAAACCCGATCGGGGCTGGCCGTCAGGACAGCCTCAAGCTCCCCGCGATCCTTTTGAATCCGCGCGCGCACGCGCTCGCCCGGCAGCGTCAAAGGTACAAAGATCGGGCCAGCCGCAATCCCGTCGCCCTGCGCCCCGACGCTCGCGATGAAGACGTCCAGTTCGGTTGACGAAATGGGAGGTGCGGCTAAAGCAGACGACATCGACCTGTCTTAGAGCCTTTTGGGATCAGAGGGAATCGTCTGAACCGGAAAGGCTCTACGTCGATGCGCTCAGCGGGGCGTTCGCCGCATCCTTGCGGATTCGTTGGACCATCGACGCCAGCCCATTTGAGCGTTGCGCAGACAGGGCGCCGTCCAGGCCCAACTGCTTCAGCGCCGCGGGAGCGTCGAAGCTTAAGATCTCCTCGGTGGTGTGGCCGGAGTAGAGACGCAGCATGACCGCGACAAGGCCTTGGACGATCATCGCATCGCTATCGCCGCGAAACACCAGGCGGCCGTCGCCCGTCGGCTCGGTCACCAGCCAGACCTGGCTGGCGCAACCGCGCACCTTGTTGGCGTCGATCCGCTCAGCGTCGCTCAGCGGCGCCAGCGTGCGGCCCAGCTCGATGATATAGCGGTAGCGCTCCTCCCAATCGCCCAACAGATCGAACTCGGCGGCGAGGTCTTGGAGTTCGGCGTCTATGGCGTTGGGCATGGGAAGCGGTACGGACCTTGGCTCGGCTTGAGTTTGCTGACTTAAGCCGCCAGGGCGTCCGCCTCAAGCGGCGACCGCTCGCCGGATCTTTAGGTGAAGACTCTCCAAGTCGCTGCGGCAGACCGTGCTGAACGCTTCGAGGACGTTGGCGTCCCGTCGCTTGTGGAGCTTATGATCGCAGGGTCGATGGCCATGGGCTCAATTTAGCGCGCCGATCTGCGCCTCCCAAGCCGAGCGTCCCAATCCTTGGGGGGCCTAAGCTTCGTAAGGCGCGCCCACAGCGACAGACAGGCGGACCAAGGCGGTCAAGCCTTTGCCCGGCGCCGTGCGCAGGCGAAGCTTACCGCCCATGTCCTGGCACAGGAGCTGGCAAATCGGCAGGCCGAGCCCTGCGCCCTGGGATCGGCGGGTGAGCGCATTTTCCCCTTGCTCGAAGGGACGCATGAGACGAGGCAGGTCTGCAGGATTGAGGCCTTCGCCCTGGTCGGAAATGCGGAAATGAACCGCGTCGACCCGGCGACGAACGTCGATACGGACGACGCCGCCCTCCGGCGAGAAGGCGATCGCGTTCTGCAGCAAATTGGTCAGGACGGTGTTGAGACCCCGCGCATCGGCGAGCACCAGCGGCGTGTCAGGCGCGACCGAAATATCGACCGTAACATTGCGGGCCTGGGCCTCCAGCTCCAACGCATTGACGGCCTGTTTGACGGCGGCGGTCGGCGATTCGGGGCGCAGGACCAGGTCGGCCGTGCCGGCGTCCAGGCGCGCGATCTCGAGCACCTGATTGACCAGCTTCAAAAGCTTTTGACCGCTCTCGCGGATCACGGCCGCATGGTCGCGATATTTGGTGTTGCCGATTGGGCCGTACAGTTCGCGGCTAATGATCTCAGAAAACCCGATAACGGAATTCAGCGGCGTGCGCAGCTCGTGGCTGACCATGCGCAGAAACGACCGGCGCCGGTCATCCAGCGGGGAATGGCGCCGTGCGACAGGGGGAAGCGTCGGAGCCGGGGTCGGGGTCGGCGGCGGCGATGCGATGGCGATCACAGTCTGCGCAGGCTCCGCCGCGGACCGAGGGGCGGCGACCGCCGGCGTTTCGAAAGGAACGGACCTTGCCAGATTTGACATTCGGGGCTGGGCGCTCGATGCGACGGACCCGGACATCCGGATCGGAATTCGTCGTCTGACCTATAATGGCCAATCGAGCTTACGATTCCGTTTCCAAGCGGCCTCCGATCCGAAGAGCGCGTGGAGCGGTTAACGCTGGCCGGTGTATGACGGCGTCAGACGGGCCAAGGTTATCCCCAGTCGCCTGCAGAGTGTAAGCGCTCGCCCCCAAAATTCACAGCCGCTAGGCTCCCCTTCCATGTCGTGCGCGCTCATAGATAACCCCGTGACGTCCTCAACGCCTCCTGCCCGATCGACTGCGCGAGCAGGGTCAGTCCCCATCGTCAGAAATAGGCTCGCGACCCTTTGGCATGGCGCCTGGGCGGTCGGCGTCGTGGCCGGGGTGGCTTTGACGCTGATCGTTCTGGGCGCCGTGCCGATCAGGGTCTTGGCGGCGCTGGGCTGTGGCGCCGCGCCGGGCGTGATTGGTGTCCTGCTTCGACCACGGATGGGTCATGGGGCGGCGCTGCTGGCGACCTGGGCGATCGCCGCCGCCTTCGCCATGGCCTTGACGGGTGGGGTTTCAGGCCCGCTGGCGGTATGGGCAGCGACGCCGCTGATCGCCGCAATGGCCCTTGGCGGACTTTGGCGAGATGGCGCCATGCTGTCCTTCGCCGCTATGGTCGGAGTAGCGATGATCCAGGTCGGCGGCCGGGTCGACGCCCCGCCGACTGGGACTCTCAACTTCGCCCTCGCGCTCATCGCTATGACCACCACCTTGGCCGGCGCGGCGGCGGCCTTGGTGATCTTCACGCGCGCCCAACTTGCAGAGGCGCAGGCCCCCGCGGCGCCGGCGCACACCCCCGCCCCGCCTGCAACCGATCGGGCGGAGCTTGAAGCTCGGCTGGACGAGGCCAAGGCGGCTCAGGCCGCGGCGGAGGCCGACGCGATGGCCAAGATGCGCTTTCTGGCCAATATGAGCCACGAACTGCGCACGCCCCTCAACGCCATCATGGGCTTTTCCGACATCATGCGCACACGCCTGTTCGGCGAGCTGCCGCCACGGTACGGCGACTACCCCGAGCTGATCCACGAATCGGGCCGCCATCTGCTCGACCTGATCAACGACGTGCTCGATATGTCCAAAATCGAGGCGGATCGGTACGAACTGGCCCACGAGGACTTCGACGCGCGGGAGCCGGTCAACGCCGCGCTGCGGATCCTGCAAATCCAGGCCCATGAATCGCGCATCCAACTCCGCGGCGTCCTTCCGGCTTCGGAGCTGGACGTCAACGCCGACCGCCGGGCGATCAAACAGATCGTTTTGAACCTGGTGGCCAATGCGCTGAAGTTCACACCTGCGCCCGGCTCCGTGACCGTGACGCTTCAGGCGGTGCAGGGCGCGATGGAGCTGGTGGTCGCCGACACGGGCGTGGGTATCGCGCCCGAAGATCTGGCCCGGCTCGGCCGGCCGTTCGAGCAGGCCGGCGACGCCGCCAGCCGAACCGGGGGGACGGGTCTGGGCCTCTCCTTGGTGAAGGCCTTCGCCAAGCTCCATGGCGGCGACATGACGATCGAGAGCCGCTTGGGCGAAGGCACCGCCGTCACCGTGCGCCTGCCTGTCCTGGCCGCGCCGGCGTCTGCGCCTGCCTTAGAATAGCGGCCGAGGCTTTGGCGGCGGCGGAAGCTGCACCGCCAAAAAGGCTTCGCCCGCGCGGAAGTCGCCGATCTCCGCCCATCCGGTCAGCATGCGATCGCCCTTTGGGTTCGGAAAGACGAGCTGAACGGTGAAGGTGTCGCGCGGATCGAGCGCCTCCATAGCTTGGCGCACCAAAGGCCGGAACACAAACATCGTCCCCGTCCGCGATCCGATCGGCAGCAGCGGCGCCGGGGCCGGGGCGCGGGCGCCGGCCAGAAAGGTCTGCGTCAAGTCTGGCGGCGGCAGATGGCCGGCCAGATCCCGGCGGTGCGGATCGGCGTAGGGGGCGGCGAGCCTCGTCGGATCGCGCAGGGCGATCCGGGCGAGGGACGCCGTGGCGGCGCGAGGGTCGTCGCTGACCACCGTGAGCTGCATTCGACCCGGCAAGCCGGCCAAGCCGACCATCAGGTGGGAACCGCGCAGGTTGGAGCCGTCCGCGGCGGCGGCGAACTGGAGCAGCGACCACCGCGTCTCCTTACGCTCTGGATGAGGCCGTTCCGCCCGCCACTCCGAAAAGACGCCCTTGAAGGTCATGCGGATAAGCTGAGCATAACCCTCGAACGCTTTCCGGACCCGGGTGGCCGCAAGCTGGAGGTCTGAGTTGTTGCAGTCGACAGACGCCACCTTCGCGCGTGCGCGCATCTCCGCCGCGTCGATCTCGGGTTCGGAGACTCCGGCCTCCAGCGCGGCCCCCCTCGCCTGCTCCGTCGCCGCCCGCAGCGCCGAGGCGACTTGGGGCCTGAAGAGATGGCAACGGGCGTCCGCGGCGCCCATCAGGGTGCGGTCGTAAAGCAGCGAAATCGCTGGCTGCGCCTGCGCCGCCATCGGAACAGCAGCCAAAGCCGCCGCCATCAGCCACAGTATCACGCGCGCAGACGATCTCATCGCGCCCTTTTGCAAGCCGATCGACGGCTTAGCAAGCGGGCCGCCCCCCTTGCGGCCGACGCGCCGCCGGTCCAAACGCCGGTGGAAGCCTGTGGAGCCTCAATTGTCATGCGCCTGTCCACCGATATCTGGGTCGGCGCCCTGATCCGCCGCGCGGAACTGGAGGGCGCCTATGCGACGGTCATCCGCAAGGGCGACGCCAAAGGCGGGGCCGTGCTGGTGAAGGCGCTGGACCGACGCGCAGGGCTCGCCCAACTCTATGCCGAAGCGATCCGCGGCGACGGAGAACGGGTGTGGATGTCGCCGGTCGCCGCCGACGACGAGGCGGCCGTTGACGCCTACATCGACCGGGCGGTCCGTTTCGATCCCGATATCTGGGTGATCGAAATCGACGATCGCTCGGGGCGGCACTTCCTGACCGAACCGGTGGAATAAATCGTATAATTGTGCGGCCTGTAAACTTTAGAGTCACCCTCGACCGCTAGCCTCCCGTTATGCTGTTTCTGATGAACGATACGATTCTGGACTTCAGCTTGCGCGGGGTTATCCCGCCGCAAGAAGAGGCTCGGCTGCGCCAGACGTCCTACGCCGACATCCTCAACGAGGGCGCCCGGATGTTTCGGGAAAAGCCCAACTTTCATGTCACCGACACGGAAGCGGCCAAACGCCTCGCCGCCCTGATCGTGGCCAAGGCGCCGCAAGCCAACGCGGCTTTGTTCGACATCGCGCCCACAGGCAAGGGGCCAGTGGTCAAGCCCTATGTGGTCTCGCTCTCGATCGAAGTCCTGGCCAGTCTTTACGCCGAATTCAAAGCCGGCAAGTTGACGCGAGATATCGTGGATCGCCGCGTGTGGAGCCGGCTCCCAAGGGTCGCCGCCTAGCCCGCGGCCGGCAGAAGGATCGGCTGTAAGCTTTTTCCTTTCGGCTGAGGCGAACACATCCTATCTGGCGTGGTCATGAGCCTGTCCCCCGCCGCCGAGGCCGCCCGTCGGCGTACCTTCGCCATCATCTCCCATCCCGACGCCGGCAAGACCACCTTGACCGAGCACCTGCTGCTGGCGGGCGGCGCCATTCGCGCGGCCGGCGCCGTGCGGGCGCGAGGCGAGAACCGGCGCACCCGGTCGGACTGGATGAAGATCGAGCGGGAGCGGGGCATCTCCGTTTCGGCCTCGGTCATGACGTTCGAACACGACGGCCTGTTGTTCAACCTGTTGGACACACCCGGCCACGAGGACTTCAGCGAAGACACCTATCGCACCCTGACCGCCGCCGACGCGGCCATCATGGTGCTGGACGCCGCCAAGGGCATCGAGCCCCAGACCCTGAAGCTGTTCGAGGTCTGCCGCCTGCGCGACATCCCGATCCTGACCTTCATCAACAAGATGGACCGCGAGGCGCTGGACCCGTTCGAGCTATTGGACGAGATCGCCTCGAAGCTGGCGCTGGACCCGGCGCCGCTCTACTGGCCGGCGGGGTCGGGGAACCGCTTCCGCGGGATGCTCGATCTGCGCAATGACAAGTTCACCCCCTACGTCCGCCATCCGGCCGAGGGCGAAGACGCCCCAGCGCCGGTGGCTTTGCGCTCCAACGCGATCAGCCTGCTGCTCCAGCCCGACGAGGTCGAGGAGCTGACCGACGCGGCCGAACTGGTCCAGGGCGCCTCCAAGCCATTCGATCCCCAGTCGTTTCTGGAAGGGCATATGACGCCGGTGCTGTTCGGCTCGGCGCTGCGCCACTTCGGCATCGACGAGGTGCTGGAAACGCTGGCCACGTTTGCGCCGGCGCCGCGCACCGTCGCCGCCCGCCGTTCCGGGGCCGAGACCCACCTGTCGCCCGGCGATCCGGAGGTGAGCGGCTTTGTCTTCAAGATCCAGGCGAACATGGACCCGAACCACCGCGACCGCATCGCGTTCGTCAAGATGTGCTCGGGCCGCTTCAACCGCGGCATGAAGCTTAAGGTTCAAAATACCGGCCGGCAGATGAGCGTCCACAACCCCATCCTGTTCATGGCCTCCGACCGCGAACTGGCCGAAGAAGCGTTCGCGGGCGATGTGATCGGCATCCCCAACCACGGGGTCTTAAGGGTGGGCGATAGCCTGAGCGAGACGGGGGCGGTGCGTTACGCCGGCCTCCCCAACTTCGCGCCGGAAATCCTGCGGCGGGTGCGGGTCAAAGACCCCCTGAAAGCCAAGCACCTGAAAAAAGCGCTCGAGGGCCTGGCCGAGGAAGGCGTAACCCAACTTTTCCGTCCCCAGATCGGTGCGGACTTCGTGGTCGGCGCCGTCGGCCAGCTGCAGTTCGAGGTGATGGCGGACCGCCTCTCCAACGAATACGGCCTGGACGTCATCTTCGAACCCGCCCCCTTCGCCGAAGCCCGCTGGCTCGGCGGCGACAAGGCCGATGTGGAAGACTTCTCCGGCAAGCACAGGAACGCCATGGCCAACGACATCGACGAACAGCCCGTGTTCCTGGCCAAGTCCGCCTGGGAGATCGGCTATGTGTCGGAGCGCTTTCCGAAGCTGAACTTCCTGAAGACGAAAGAACGAGGCTAGGCCCATGCCCGCCGACGCCGCCAAACCTTCGCTTCCGTCCAAGGTCGATGTGGTGGTGATCGGCGCGGGCGCGGCGGGGCTGGGGGCGGCTAAGCGACTGAGCGAGGCGCATCCGCCGGTCGCCTTCGTGGTGCTGGAAGCGAGAGCCCGCGTCGGCGGG
>Ga0116231_10009658_pt1 | contig 16096 bp, 12 predicted proteins | sample S1TSphgellanicum_2_FD_89695 | JGI IMG/M metagenome (GOLD analysis project Ga0116231, IMG submission 89695) | Host-associated microbial communities from peat moss isolated from Minnesota, USA - S1T2_Fd - Sphagnum magellanicum MG | ecosystem: Host-associated > Plants > Peat moss > Unclassified...
GACCATGTGTTGAGCGCGGGCACGGATCGTCAGCCGACGGTCGTGCGTCCGCTGACCACGCCGGTTCCGGAGACCAGTGACGGCCCGGTGCGCGATTGGCATCGCGAGCAGGTGGTGAGCGTCGCGACCGACCCGGCCTTCCCCGATCCGCGCGTGACCCGAGCCCCGACCCCGACGCCCACACCGGCCCCGACGCCGCCGCCGACGCCGGTCCCCACCCCGACCCGCCTGCCGTACACCTCGCCGCCGCTGCTCGTCCCGATCGCCAGCCACGCGCCGGACGAGTCGCCCGACCCCACTGACTCCCCCGCGCCGTAACGTTTCGCCCGCGTGGGCGGTCGAAGCGAGTGTCCCTATTGTCCGCATTGGACGGCAGGGTACGATTACGGTGAAGTCACCAGCCGGAAGAGGGAGTCTCGTGGACAAGCAGATCGGAACGGTTACCGTCAAGCGCGGCCTTGCGCAAATGCTCAAGGGCGGCGTCATCATGGACGTCCAGAACGCGGAACAAGCCGTCATCGCCCAGGAAGCGGGCGCGGTCGCGGTCATGGCGCTCGAACGGATCCCGTCGGTCATCCGCCGCGAGGGCGGCGTCGCGCGCACGAGCCACCCGGCGATGATCAAGCGGATCATGGATGCGGTCACGATCCCGGTGATGGCGAAGGCCCGCATCGGCCATCTCATCGAGGCGCGTCAACTCGAAGCGCTCGGCGTCGACTACATCGATGAATCCGAAGTGCTCACGCCTGCCGACGATAAGTATCACATCGACAAGCATCCCTTCAGCGTCCCGTTCGTCAACGGCGCGAAGGATCTTGGCGAAGCGCTGCGCCGCATCGCCGAGGGCTCCTCGATGATCCGCAGCAAGGGTGAAGCCGGCAGCGGCAACATCGTCGAGGCCGTGCGCCACCTGCGCGCGATCAACGACGAGATCGCGCTGCTCGCCGCCGTGCCGAAAGAAGAACTGGTCACGCGCGCGCGCGAACTCGGCGCGCCGCTCGATCTCGTGCAGTACGTCGCCGAGCACAAGAAACTCCCGGTCGTGCTCTTCAGCGCGGGCGGCGTCGCAACGCCCGCCGATGCGGCGCTCATGATGGCGCTCGGCGCCGAGGGCGTCTTCGTCGGCAGCGGAATCTTCGACGGCAAGGATGCGTATCCGGAGCAGGCGCGCGCGTTCGCGAAAGCGATCGTCGATGCGACGACGCACTGGAACGATCCGCAGCGCGTGCTCGAAGCGCACCTCTCGATCCCCGAGGAAGCGATGGCGATGCGCGGCCTTGACGTGCGTTCGCTGCCCGAATCACAACTGCTCGCGGGGCGCGGCGTCTAGCGCGCATGGCCGACATCGTTGCCGGCGTCTTGGCGCTGCAAGGCGACGTGGTCGAACATTTGCGCGCGCTCGAAGCCAGCGGCACGCGCGCGCGTGAAGTGAAAACCGAAGCCGATCTCGCCGCCGTGGACGCGCTCGTCGTCCCCGGCGGCGAATCGACGACCGTGATCAAATTACTCGATCGCTTCGGCCTCGCCGAGCCGATCAAAGCGCGCGTGACGGCCGGGATGCCGTTCTGGGGCACGTGCATGGGCATGATCGTCGCCGCGCACGACGTCGCCGGCATGGAGCAGCCGACGCTCGACCTCATCGACATCACCGTGCGTCGCAACGCCTTCGGCCGCCAGATCGCCTCGGCCGAAGTCCCGCTTGCGATCCCCGCCCTCGGCCCCGACCCGTTCCCCGCGATTTTCATCCGCGCCCCGTGGATCGAACGCGCGGGCCCGGGCGTCGAGGTGCTCGCGACCTACGACGGCCACGGCGTGTTCGTGCGTCAAGGCAACGTCCTCGGCACCTCATTCCACCCCGAACTCACCGCCGACCACCGCGTCCACGCCTACTTCACGAAGATGATCGCCACCCGAGACCGTGCTGCCTAACGACGCGCAAATGGTCGGGCGATCTTGACGAGGATCTATCCGAGCGTGCCTAGGTTCTCTAATGTTTTGCAGGCGTCATATATTTTCAGGGTGCCGGAGATGCGGACTTGGCGCGCCGGCGCGTTGATGCGGGCCGGGATGAAGGTCCCTTGACCGTCGCTACGCGGTGATCGTCGTTAGTAGCCGGGTGCGTTTTGCGTAGGCGAGGATGCGCTCATCGCGCGTGATCAGCGCGGCCGAGCGAAGAACTGCCGTAGCAACGATGAGCCGATCTGCCGGATCGCCATGAAAACCTTCCGGGAGCCGAGCAGCGTATTCGGCGATCTTCGCAGTAATGGGCTCTTCGCTGATGCCGTCCCGACTGAAAAGAGCGTCGATATATGCCTCGGCGGGCTGATCCGGCACAGAGATCCGCCCTTTTGCGACGAGCATCCCGATTTCCCAAGCCGAAATTGCCGAGAGGAGCGTCTTGCGCTCTTTCAAATGCGTTTCGATCGCTCGCCGTGCGGCCGGTCGGAGGTCTGTTCCGTTACCGTACCAGATGGCGACGTGCGTATCGAGCAAGATCAACGCTCAGCGTCCCACTGCTCCTCGATCGGCCCGACGATATCCCCGTTGATCGTGACCGGGAGCGATCCAAAGAACGGTGCCCCCGGTTTCGCAAGCGGCACCATACGCGCGACGGGCTTCCCGTGTTTTGTGATGACGACGCTCCGTCCCGAATCATGAACGGTATCCATAAGGGCAAGGCAGCGCGCTTTGAATTCCGTCGCGGATACGGTTATTTCAGTCTTTGTGGTCATATTATCTGACCATACATAACACGGCCAACAGGTGAGCGTCAATAACGTCCTTGCACTCGCATAAGCTCGCAATCCAGGAGAAAAAGAAAGGCGCCGTGCCTGAGCACGACGCCTTCATCTGTGGTCCGCTCTGCGGGAACCCTTACATCTTCAGGGTGCCGGAGATGCGGACTTGGCGTGCCGGCGCGTTGATGCGTGCCGGGATGAACGTCCCCTGGCCCGTGGCCGTGTCGGAGACGAGCGGAACGCCGAGGTTCGGTTCGGCCAGATAGGCGCCATCGTTGTTGGTGTTCAGCAAGTTCTCGACCGCGAGGTTGAGCGAGAACAGGCGGTTCACTTGACGGACGCCCGTCAGGTTGAGGAGCGCGAACGGCGGCTGGAAGTAGCTGTTGTTCTTGCCCTCGTAGTCGACGCCGAGCCCGATCCGCGATCCGTGTTTGAAGCGGTAGCTCAGCGTGCCGTAGCCTTTGAGGTACGGAACGCACGTTGCGATACCCGGGGCAGCGAAGCCGTTGCCGCAGATCTGCACGCCGTTCGCGGGGACACCCGACGCGCCCGGGATGCCGTTGAGGATCGAGCGATCGGCCGCGGCCGAGAGGCTGAATCCGAATCCGAACGCCGGGGTGTAGGTGTATTTGACCGTCGCCGACTCGGCCTTGAGTTGCGCGACGTTCGCCGGCAAGAAGATCCCTTCGCAGGCATCGACGCCTTCGCAGACGGGTCCCTTGGTCGCGAGATCTTCTTCCGTGGTCAACGTCGTGAAGACGTTATGGATGACCTGGGCCTGAAGGTCGAAGCTGAGGACCGAAGCGCGGTTCTTCAAGCGATAGTCCGCACCGAGGTCGTAGGCGATGTCGACTTCAGGATCGAGCGAGGGGTTCTTCTCGGTCAGCGTACCACCGGTCTCGAACGGCGGGCCGAGCGAGATGGCGGGCTGCTGATAGGTGGCGAAGCCGCTGACTTGACCCGCGTAGGGGAACGTCGCCGAGCTGCCGACCGCCGCGCGATACGACACGTCACCCGAGGGGTGGAACGTGACCGCGAAGTGCGGATCGAAACGGCTGATCGTGCGCACGTACCCTTCGAGGACTTGGTTGCCGTTGGCATCGGTAACGGGCGCGCCCTGGGCATTGAGTTCCGGCTGTTGGCCGATGACTTTCCAGAGCGTGTCGTAGAGGCCGATGTTGAAGCCGACATTCCGGATCACTTCGATGTCGCCCGTGAGCGAGAGCGTGTTGTACCGAACCGTCGTGTCGGGGACCGAGACGTCGGCCGGAGCGTTGATGTACGCGAACGTGCTCTGACCGTGGAAGTCGTAGGTCAGGTTGAGCAGGCTATCGCCCATCGGATGCAAGTACGAGAACGTCGAACCGTAGAGTTTGTCGATTTCGTACGTCGCATACGGGCTGCCGTAGCAGGCCGTTTGCCCGTTGTAGGTTTCGGTGTACCCGCTCGCGTTCGAGAGGCTACCGTACCCGCCGCTGCACGAGGCATCGAACGCCGCGAGGCCGGCCGCCGAATTGCTCGCACCGATCGGCGAGTAGTACGACGTGTAGGCCTGCTGGTTTGCGCCGCCGTTGATTTCCTCGGGCTGGATGGTGGCGATATACGGACGGATCAGGAACGTATCGTTGCCGAACGCCTGTTTGAATTGGGCATCGAAGATGTCCTGATTGTTGTAGATCGACGAGCCCGTGTACCAGGTGTAGCCGCTGATGTTCGAGCCCGTCAGGTTTGCGAAGTGCGGGTTCGTGCATTCTTGCGGATTGGACTGCAGGCACGGCTCGATCGTGATCTCGCCGACCGACTGGCCCCAGGCCGAGCCTTGCGGGTTGTAGCCGCCCCACGCGCCGACGAAGCCGAGTTCGAGCGACGTCGCTTGCGAGAAGTCGTACTTCAGTTTCAGGACTTCGCCTTTGGAGAAGAGCGAGCCGCTGCCGTCGACGCAGTTCTCGATGATGCCCTTGTTCCCGGCCTGGTTATCTTGCGCGCCGCCGTTATCGGGGACGACGAGGCACCGGTTGGTCTGATAGAACGGGCCGTTGTACCCGCTGGTTCCGGCGACGAGCGCGTAGCTCAACCGGTCGAACGAACCGGACGCTTTGATATCCGAGAACTGCGTCTGGTAGCTGTCGACGCCGACGTCGATCTGCGCGTGCGTGTCTTTGGTGAAGCCGGGCGTGAGCAGGTTGATCGTGCCGCCGACCGCGAGGTTGGCGAACGGCGTCGTGTTGCCCGGGCCGGTTTGCGTTTCCGCGCCGCCGATGAGGAACGACGGGAAATACTGCGTCGCCCAGACGCCGAACTGGCCGAGCGCCAGCGGGTGGCCGTCGACGAGGACCTGCGTCTCATACGGCTGCGCGCCGTTGAGGACGATCGTCGTGTCCTGTTGGCTGCTCATGTGCTGGATGTTGACGTCCGGCAGTTCTTGCAGCACGTTGTTGATCTGGGCGTTTCCGAGATCCGAGAAGGCTTGGCCCGAGATGTAGCTCTGCGCTGCCGAGCCGGTGTTGATCGTGCTCGTCGAGCGCTGGCCGGTCGAAACGTGGCCGATCGTTTGCAGCGAGTTGAGGTCGGCTGCGGTGAGGGTGATCGACACCGGCGTCGGCTGGCCGGCGATGAGGCTCAGGCTGCTGAGCGTCGCCGGGTTGTAGCCGCCCTTGCGAACGTCGAGCGAATAGAGTCCGGGCGGAACGGAGAACGAGAACGAGCCCGTGCCGTCGGTGTAGACCGTCTTGGTGACCGGGCCGCTGGCCGTGACCGAGGCCCCGGAAACCGGGATGCCCAGGCCGCTGCGAACGGTTCCGGAGAGAACGACCGTCGATCCCGTTTGTGCGCCGGCTGGGGCAACGAGAACGAAAGCCGCGAGCAGGGCAGCACAGATAGCGCTTTCCCATCGCTTTAGGAACGTCAAAAGGTCCTCCTAGTTATCGTAGTAGTCTGCCGGCGCTCGGTCGCGTCCCGGCATGGCTTATGAGATACTTAAGGGCTCAAGAAGGTTTCGGCTTTCGCCAAACGTCGAATTCAATCGCTCATCGTACGGGTGGAATTTCTCCACAAGGCGCCGAACGGAGCGCGGCATGGTAGGGGAGCAGCGAACCGCCAGGGTTCCGGCCCGGCTGAAGCCGGCCCGTCGAACCGCGCGCTCCACCACCCGTTATTGCTCGCCCGATCGTCGAAGCGAGGCCTCCCCGGCCTCGCTTTCGTGCTTCTTGGGAGGCCCTCGTGTCTGAAGTCCTCGTCCTCAACTTCACCTACGAAGCGCTGAACATCACGAGCTTCCAGCGCGCGGTGAAGTTGATCTTCTCCGGCAAGGCCGAAGTCGTCCACGGTCGCGACGCGATCCTGGCCTCGCCGACCTATGAGATGAAGATGCCCTCGATCATTCGCATGCTCTACTACGTCCGCCGCCCGATGCAAAAGGTCGCGCTCACGAAGAAGAACATCTTGCTGCGCGACGACTACACGTGTCAGTACTGCGGGCTCAAAGGCGAGCGCATGATGACCGTCGACCACGTCCATCCGCGCAGCAAAGGCGGCCCGTCGACGTGGGAAAATCTGGTCTGCGCCTGCATGCGCTGCAACAACCGCAAGAACAACCGTACCCCCGAGCACGCGAACATGCAGCTCAAGCGCAAGCCGAAGACGCCCAAGTACATCCCCTGGATCCGCGTCAAACGCAACACGCTTCCGGGCGAGTGGCACAAGTTTCTGTTCCTCTATAACGTCAGCATCGACGACCGCATCGAAATCTGACCCGCGTCGCCCGGGCGCGGGTTGTTTGGGGCGGACGAAACTGCCGATAAGGTCGGTATGACCGCCTTCATCACGGTGACCGACGCCGCGGGACGGGTGCTGTTCCGCCGGCCGGCGACCGATGCTGAGGTCCGGGAGGCGGTGCGTGCCGCCGAGATCGCCGAGATCGAGGGCGAAGAGGCCATGCGACAGATCGCCGACGAACGGAGCGCTATGGAACGCACGGAGGCCGACCGAGCATGATTCGCCGCGTCGAGCGCGAGTCCGCACCGCTCAAGCGGCTCGGACTTGCCCGCAAGCGTATCACCTTCGTCCCGCTCGACGAGAGCCGCGATCCGGACATCGCGCTGGCCTATTCGAACGGGTTCGTGACGGTCGAGATCTCCCACGATGCGCTCGACGCCTACATCGAGATGACCGGCGACGTCCCGCTGCCGGTGGTGACCGATCCCGAGACCGGCGACCGGCGCACCTACGACTCCCGCAACCGCGTCCGGGTCGTCTACGACCGCGATGCCCAACTTCGTGAAGTCCAGACGCGCAGCCGCGACGGGCTCTACATCCGCGTCAACTTCCCCGAACGCGCCGCTTCTTAATCTTCGCGCCGACAACTCGACACGACGCCGTGACTGAGGTTCTCTTGAACCTGTCGAATAGACAACCGTGATCACGCGGGATGCCCCGTCGACCGCCGGCGGCTACCGCCTCGATCAGACGCGCGCGCCGTACTTCCAGGTGCTGCTCGACTACGTCGATGCGGGCGTCATCCCGTTCCATACGCCCGGTCACAAACAGGGCGTGGGGATGGATCGCGCGTTTCGCGACTTCGTCGGCGACAACGTGCTGGCGATCGATCTCACCCAAATCCGCGGCCTCGACGATCTCTTGCAACCCGAAGGGCCGCTCATCGAAGCGCAGGAGCTCGCGGCCGAAGTGTTCGGCGCCGAGCAGACGTTCTTCCTCATCAACGGCTCGACGAGCGGCAACCAGTGCATGATGATGACCGCCCTCAACCCGGGCGAGAAGATCCTGATGCCGCGCAACGCGCACAAGTCGGCGATGGGCGGGCTCATCATGAGCGGCGCGTTTCCGGTCTACATGCAGCCGGAAGTCGACGAGCTCTTGCACATGGATCACACCGTGACGCCGGAGATCGTGCGCGCGGGGCTCGCCGAGCACCCCGACGTCAAAGCCGTCTACATCGTCTCGCCGACGTACTACGGCGTCGCGGCCGATCTCGAAGCGATCGCTGCCCTCGCGCACGAGCACGGCATCCCGCTGCTGGTCGACGAGGCCTGGGGGCCGCACTTTCACTTCCATCCCGCGCTGCCCAAATCGGCGATGCAGAGCGGCGCCGACCTGTGCATCAACTCGACGCACAAGATGATCGGCTCGCTCTCGCAAACCGCGATGCTGCACGTGCAAGGCCCGCGCATCCGGCGCGATCGGCTCAAGGCGGTCTACAAGCTCTTTCTTTCCACGTCGCCGAACCTCGTGCTCGTCGCCTCGCTCGACGTCGCGCGCCGGCAGATGGCGCTCGAAGGTCCGGCGCTGCTCTCGCGCACGATCGAGATCGCCAACGACGCGCGCCGCCGGCTCAACGACATCCCCGGCATCTACTGTTTCGGCTCCGAACTCGAAGGCCGGCCCGGCGTCTTCGATCTCGATCCCACCAAGGTGACGATCACGGTCAAGGAACTCGGCTACACCGGCTATGAAGCCGAAGAGATCCTGCGCCGGCGCTACAACGTGCAATGCGAACTCGCCGATCTCTTCAACACGCTCGCGCTCTTTACGATCGGCACGACCGCCGACGCGGCCGACGAGCTGGTCTACGGCGTGCGCGAGCTGGCGCGCGAAGATCGGCCGGTCGATATTTTCTCGCCCTCGGGCGTGCTCGAGCGGCGCATGAAAACGGGCACCTACAAACTGCCGAAGATCCCGCCGATCCGGCTCTTACCGCGCGAAGCGTTTCTCGCAACCACCGAGTTCGTGCCGTTCAAGAAAAGCGCCGGCCGGATCTGCGCCGAGGTCATCACGCCGTACCCGCCCGGCATCCCCGTGATTTCTCCCGGCGAAGAGATCACGCCCGACATCATCGACTACCTGGACCTCGAGAAGAAGGCCGGCGTCCGCATGCAAGGCCCGTACGACAGCGACCTCAAGCGCATCCGGGTCGTGGTTGAAGCCTAGGGCGATCGCAGCGTCTCGCTTGTGGAGAGGTGGGCGACCGGGCGGGACGGAAGGCGTGGGTCAATCGCAGCGTCGGCTCGCGACGTCTGCGAAAAAAAAGAGACAATTGAGGATGGAAGTTGGCCGTTAACGCCCAGTCTTTCGAGCCAAACCGGGAGCTGACGCAGCTCCTCGACATTTTCCCTCTCCCCATCCGAACGGCGCTCGTGCGCCTGCCGAACCTCGATCGCGTGATCGAAGTCGTGCTCGATCTCGGACGGCCGCCCGAAGCGCGCTTCGACGACGACTTCGTGTTCTTGAGCGATAACCCGGTGACGCACGAAGACCTCGCGCACGTCGTCTCGCGGCTCTCGCCGTTCGGCGCCGATAATCGCGCGGGGATCGAGAAGACGCTGCATCGGATCAGCGCGATCAAGAACCGCACCGGCAAGATCGTTGGGCTGACGTGCCGCGTCGGCCGCGCCGTCTACGGCACGATCGATATCATCCTCGACGTGATCCGCAGCGGGAAATCGATCTGTCTGCTCGGGCGCCCCGGCGTCGGCAAGACGACGATGCTGCGCGAGTGCGCGCGCATCTTGAGCGAAGACCGCAAGCGCGTCGTGATCGTCGATACCTCGAACGAAATCGCCGGCGACGGCGACGTGCCGCATCCGGGGATCGGGCACGCCCGCCGCATGCCGGTCGCCGATCCGGCGTTGCAGCACAACGTGATGATCGAAGCGGTCGAGAATCACATGCCGCAGATCATCGTGATCGATGAGATCGGCACCGAGGCGGAATCGCTCGCCGCGCGCACGATCGCGGAGCGCGGCGTGCAGCTGATCGGTACGGCGCACGGCCAAACGCTGGAAAACTTGCTGATGAATCCGACGCTTTCGGATCTGATGGGCGGGATCAGCGCGGTCACGCTCTCGGATGAAGAAGCGCGCCGCCGCGGCACCCGCAAGACCGTTCTCGAACGCAAGGCGCCGCCGACGTTCGAAGTTCTCATCGAGATCCAGGAACGCGACCGGCTCGCGATCCACACCAACGTCGCCGAGGTGGTCGACGCGCTGTTGCGCGGCTACGCGCCGCAGCCCGAAGTCCGGCAGCGGATGCCCGGCGGCGCGGTCTCGGTCGTCCAGGAAGCCAATCCCGAAGCCCTCCCCAACCCGAAGACGATGCGTGCGGCCGACGACGCAGGGCTCTTCAACGGCGCGCCCGGCGGCGACGCCGACGAGCAAGACGCGCCGCTCTTGATCTTCCCGTACGGCGTCTCGCGCAACAAGATCGAGCGCGCGGTGCACAACCTGCGCGTCAACGCGGCGATCGCGCGCAAGTGGGACGACGCCGACGTCGTCCTCACGCTCAAGACGCTCGAACGCAAAGAGTCCGAGCGCCTCAAGCAGATCGCGGCCGAGAACGTCCCGATCTACTCGATCAAGACGAACACGACGACGCAGATTCAGAGCGCCCTCAAGGACGTCTTCAACCTGCCGACGCTCGATAACGAAGAGATCGCGATGCGCGAGGCCGAGGAGGCCGTCTACCAGGTGCTGCTCGACAGCCGTGCCGTCGAACTCACGCCGCAGTCGTCGTACATCCGTCGCATGCAGCACCAGCTCGCCGAACGCTACCGCCTGCAATCGCGCAGCACCGGGCTCGAACCCAACCGCCGCGTCCAGATCTACAAGGTCTAGTTTTCGAGCGTGACGACGCCTTCGTCGTCGACGACGAAGATGGAGTCGTAGGCTCGGATCTCGTCGGCGACCGATTTCCGGCTGTGCACGGCGAAGCGGTGCTTTGCGTTCCGCGAGCCGAGGTAGTTCATCCGTAAGAGTGGGTTCTTGGGGTCGGAGCCAGGCGCGAGCCGTCCGCTTGAGATGAGCAGGTCGACGATTTTTTTCTGCACCGGCATCGGCAGTAAGCGGTACGCGTTATCGCCCTCGGCGACGGCCTTCGCGATCTCGCTCTGCGCTTTGTTCTCCGGCTCCGGCATTTCTTTAACGAACCGGACGATGGCGTCGTAATCGTCGGCCGCGATGCCCTCGAACGTCGCCGCCACGAAGTGCCATTCCTGATTCTCGCGCACCGCCGATTCGACGCGGACGGTTGCAAGCCGCGCGCGGATGCGCTTGCCCGCGACATCCATCACGACGTTGAAGGACGGCGTCGGCGGTTTCGATTTGGTCGCGAAAAGGAGCCCGTTGAGCGAGATTTCCGTCCCGACTCCAGACACGATCTCATCGCCGCGTACCAGCCCGATCGGGAACTGCACGCGTTTCCGGTCGGTTGTCCGGCGGTCTTTCTTGTCCGCCATCCACCGGAAGAGTTCGTTTAGCATGAGGCTCCACAGGCGGCGTCACGCACTCGTGACGAACACGCTTCAATGTTTGTTACGTTCGAGGGGATCGAGGGGTCGGGGAAGACGACCGCGGTCGCAACGCTAGCTGCCTTGCTACGCGAGCGCGGTACGACCGTCCTGGTCACGCGGGAACCGGGCGGCACGCCGCTCGGCGACGCCGTCCGGTCGATCTTCCTCGACTCGCTCGCTAGCATCGATCCCCTTACCGAAGCCTTTTTGCTCAATGCTGCCCGGGCTCAGCATGTTATTGAAGTTATCGGCCCGGCGCTCAAAGAGGCACAGGTGGTTCTGTGCGACCGGTTTTACGACTCGACGATCGCCTACCAGGGCTTCGGACGCGGGCTCGACGTGGACATGCTCCTCCACCATTGCCAGGACGCGACCCAACGGATCGCACCGGACATCACCTTCGTACTCGATGTTCCGGCCGAGGTATCCGCCGCGCGGGTGGCGGCGCGCGGTGAGGTCGACCGGCTCGAGCGCGAAGGGCATGCGTTCCACCAGCGCGTGCGCGCCGGCTACCTGCAGCTCGCCCAGCGCTTCAGCCGGATGCACGTCCTCGACGGCACCCGGCCGCCGGAGGAGATCGGCGCCATCGCGATCGCCCAGCTCGACGCGTATCGCGCGCGTCAGGTCTTCAACCACCCGTGATCGACGGGACGTTCGCGGTCGCCGGCGCCGCCGGCCCGATCGCGTTCTTTTCGAACCAGCGGCTGGAGTCGCTCTCGCACGCGTATCTCTTCAGCGGCCCGGCCGGCGTCGGAAAGAAAACGTTCGCGTTGCGTTTCGCGCAGTCGCTCTTGTGCGTGACGCCCAAGACGACGCTGCTCGGGTACTGCGGGACGTGCAGCGGATGTACCCGCGTCGTCGCCGGCGTTCATCCGGATCTCTACGTCGTCGAGGGACAGGTGAAGATCGGCGATCGCGAGAGTGGCGGCGGATTTCACGAAGAAGAGGCGAGCGCGCGCGATATCGTGCGGCAACTCTCGATGCATTCGTACGCGGGTGGCAAGCGGATCGTCATCCTCGGCGACGCGGATTTCACCCGCGAGGCCGCAAACGCGCTGCTGAAGTTTTTCGAGGAGCCGCCGGGCAACGTGCTGCTGCTCGTCACGTCGAGCACGCCGGGCCGTCTGCTGGCGACGATTCGTTCGCGGCTGGTCGAGGTGATCTTCGCGCGGCTCACCGAGGCCGAGATCGTCGCGCTGCTTGCGGCCGCCGGGACGGAACCGGACGAAGCGGCGCGCGCCGCCCGGATCGCCGGCGGCAGCATCGCGCGCGCGTTGGAGGCGCTCGATCCGGAAACGGGCGCGCTGCGCGATGCCGCCGCGGAGTGGTTTCTCGCCGCGGTGCGCGGTGCGGAGGCGGATGCGTCGTGGGCGACGCGTCCCGCGCTCGAAGACGGCCTGACGACGATCAAGACGCTCGCGCGCGATTGGCTCGCGCTCACCGTGGCCGGCGACGGTGCGCCGCTGTTGGCGCGCGATCGCGCCGGCGATCTGCGCGCCTTGCCGCCGCGCGATCCCGCCGCACTCGTGCGGACGCTGGCGTCGATCGGCGACGCGGAGCGCATCGCGCGCACCAACGTCACGCCCGCGCTCGTCGCGGAATTCGTCCGCATGGCACTCGCACCCGGGCGCTAACGCCCGCCGCTGCGTCGAGCGAAGCGGCGTGCGCGGTTAATCATTTGGATAAAGACCTCGCCGTGGTCGCGTGTTACGTTGCGGTAAAGCGGTAAGCGTTTTCGATCCGCGGCTGCCGCCAATCTTTCGCCCTTTCCGCCGGCAAAGGATAGCATGTTGACTCGAACCTTTCCGCGCGCGGTACGCGCGTTTACCGCATCGATCGCGGCGATCGCCGCGCTCGCCTCGTCGGCGCTCGCCCAGACGGCGCCCGCGCCCGCGACGTCGGCGGTGATCTCGGGCACGGTCCGGAGCGGCTCCGGCGCGCCGATCGCGGGCGCGACCGTCGAGATCAGCGGGCCGACCAACGTGACGGCGATCTCGGATGCGAACGGCCACTTCAGCGTGAACGCCGTCCCCGGGCTCTACAGTGTCTCGGTGCGGAAATCCGGGTTCAATTCCGCGACGCTCGCCGATCTTGCGATCACGGCGGGAACGTCCGCGCCGCTGGCGATCTCGCTCTCGCCGGTCGACCTCTCGTCGCTGCGTACGATCGGGTCGGTCAGTTCCACCTCGCGCAGCGGCGGCAGCTCGATCAACACCACCGCGGCCACCTCCGATTTTCTCAGCGGCCAAGCGTTCGCGAATCAGGCGGCGCCGCAAGTCAACGACGTTTTGCAGCGTTTGCCCGACGTCACGTTGCAGCACATGGGCGACGATCCGGACACGTTCATCATCGTCGGCGGCGCGCAGCCGTACGAAACGCAGGTGCTCATCGACGGCCATCCGCTCGCGCTGGGGCAGTACGGCGCCTGGGCCAGTCAGTATTTCCCGTCGTATCTCCTGGGCGGAGCCGAGACCCAATCCGGCCCCGGCAACACGACGCCGTTCGCCAATATCGCCGTCGGCGGGACGGTGAATTTCGTCACGCCCGGCTACACGCAGAAACCGACGGCCGAACTCAACGTCGGCACCGACAACTTTTTCTCGCAGTACTCGAACTTGATCACGACCGACACGATCGGGAAGCTTTCGTACGTCGTCGATGTCGGGGCCGGCGGCTTGAACGGACCCTACTACGAATCGCAACACTGCGACGTCGATGCAACGAATCCGAACGGTCCGTCCAATCAGGGGATCATCGAATACTGCGGGGATTCCAGCGGCTCGCTTCTGACGCGCGGCGAATTGCTGAAGCTCCGCTATAACTTCACGCCGCAAACCTCGTTCGAGGTCGGCTTCGTCGGCGCGTGGGGCAACTTCTCGCCGCAGGGCGCCGCCTGGGGCACCTATGACGGCCCGACCAAGATCGTCGGCTGTTTCGCGGGCTCCCAGCAGTGCACGAATCCCGCCGATACCTCGTATGTCGGTCAGACGATCCCCGGCTACACGTGGTATCCCGGCACGTTCGTCTACAACAACCAAGATCTCTTCGACGCGCAATTGCGCACGGCGATCGGCAATAATACGTTGCTGATTCGTCCGTACCTCGGCGCGATCGAGCCCGAGATCATCGACGGCACCCAAGAGGGTCAATACCCGCAGTACTTTGCTCCCGGCGCCAACTACCCGGCCTGCGTCGTCGTCGGCGGCGTTCCGACCAATCAGCCGTGTTACCAAGCGCCGGGGCAAGCGCCGGGCACGCAACTTTCGAGCAGCGGCCCGGCGAATCCGAATTATTTCGAGAGCGCCGTCTGCCCGATCGGAAATCTCGATTCGTATTCGCAGCTGAACAGCCCGGCGAACACGATCGTGACGAAGAACGGTCAAGAAGAGTGCTTCCAATATCCGTACACGACGTTCGAGCAAGACAAACTCTACGGAACGACGTTCAGCTTCTTGCATCCGATGGGCGATAGTCTGCTCAACTTCACGTACGATTTCCACGGCCAAAGCACGTTTGCGTTCGTCAACGCGCCGGGGAACATCACGGTGCCGAACTCGGCCGATCGCTACTCGACGTTTTCGCTCACGGGCGACATCCACGTCGCGCCGAAAGTCTCGGTCGACGCGGGCCTCTACGATACGCTGTGGTCGGTCACCGGCGTCCAACCGCTGCTCGTCGGCGGCGCGCCGCAAGTCGACGCCAACGGCAACACGATCCTGACCGGTCTCGGCCGGCACATCGCGCACTTCGACCCGCATATCGCGCTGATCGTGCGGCCGAATTCCGATACCTCGGTGCGCGCCGCGTGGGGCACCTCCGCGACCTTCCCGTTCGTCGGCCAGGTCAGCGGCAACGCATCGTACGCGCCGTATGCCTCGTCGGCGCCGTCGTATACGGACGGGAGCCTCTCCGAGAAGAACCCGTCGCTCAACCCCGAGGTGAGTACGGCCTACGATTTCGGGCTCGATCACCGCTTCAAGAACGGGTCGGTGTTCAGCGGCGACATCGACGATACGGTCATCCACAGCGTCTTCCAGGACGTCGTCGTCGGCGAGACGGTCGCGTTCAACTCCTCGTGCTACTCGACGCCCTGTATCTTGGGCGTCTCGTCGCCGATCAACGCGGCCCTCTTGCACACGGAAATGGCGACGCTCCGCTACCGGTACGCGCCCCGCACCGGCTTCGGCTTCAACCTCTCCGCCTCGGCGACGCGCTCGATCGTGACGGGGATTCCGGCGAGCGCCCTCGGTTCGTCGGCGTCGTTCCCGGCGAACGGCCAGCAGATCTGCGGCAACGGTCTCTCGAGCGCGACGTCGACGTGTATCCCGTACCTCAAGGGCTACGGGCAGTTCACGTACACGGCCATCGGCGGAACCTTCATCGGCTTGGGCGTGGACTACGAGGGCAAGAACAACTCGTATCTTCAACCGCCGCTCGCGCAGGTCGATCTGACGGTGCGCCGCCCGGTCACGAAGACGCTCGAGGTGTTGGTTTCGGCGGAAAATCTGCTCAATACCAACAACTTCGAGAACCTCGCGGAACCGAATGGCGGCGTCCAGACGGTTGCCGGGACGAGCAGCGGTCTGACCTCGTACCAGCAGACGCTGATCCCCACCTCACCTCGCACCGTTCGCGCCACGTTGCGCTTGCATGTGGGAAGGTGAGCACCGGGCGCCGTTGATCGACGCGCCCGGCCGCATCGAGACCCGCGGCATCGAATTCATCCCCGAACCGGAGCGCCGGTCGCGACCTCGCGACCTGGGCTTCGTGTTTTTCGGCACCCAGATGACGTACGGCTCGTTGCTCGTCGGCGCGCTGCCGATCGCGTTCGGCCTCGATTGGCTGGGCGCGCTGACCGCGATCCTCGTGGGGACGCTCCTCGGCTCGGCGGCGGTCGGCGCGATGGCGGTGATGGCGCCCAAGGCGGGTACGACGAGCACGGTGATCAGCAGCGCGTTTTTCGGCATCCGCGGGCGCTATGTCGGATCGTTCATCACGCAGGTCATCGACCTCGGCTATTTCGCGATGGTGCTCTGGATCAGCGCGCCGCCGCTCGTGC
>Ga0116231_10009662_pt1 | contig 16087 bp, 16 predicted proteins | sample S1TSphgellanicum_2_FD_89695 | JGI IMG/M metagenome (GOLD analysis project Ga0116231, IMG submission 89695) | Host-associated microbial communities from peat moss isolated from Minnesota, USA - S1T2_Fd - Sphagnum magellanicum MG | ecosystem: Host-associated > Plants > Peat moss > Unclassified...
GTGTGTGGGGGGGGGGGTTTCCCTGGTTCCATTATGTTGTCCATCCCCCACCATCCATTCATTTTGACTGGGTCCTCAAGGGAAAGGGAGGGATGTGAAGGGGAGGGGGCAGCTCGAGCCAATCATGAATTTTTGCATCAAGCCACTGACACCCATTTCTTTATAGATAGTAGATGGAGCTTTACTCAGTATGGAAATTTTCATCGTACTCTACTAATTATGAGTGTTTTCCTTTCCTTAGTAGAATTTCGCCATTTAAAAAAAGAAAAAAAAAGAAAATTGTTTTTCTTGTGTAATTTTGACTAATTTTGCTAATTTTTAGAAATTGCCAAAATTTTGATACATAAAAAAGAAAAAAACATTGCTACCCATTCATTCAACAATGCACCACATAGTGTTGTGACTACACCATACCCATGCATCCTATGATTCATGCTAAAGAGATGTGATATGCTAGTTTACCCTGAAATCAATACCTAATGAATGACCCCTAAAGCAAAGAAAATTTGGATCTGAAAGCCAACAAAGAGACGAGTTGTACAAGACAAGAGGGAATTTGTGGGGTTTGTTTGGCAAGAATCATAATCCTTCTCTTGCATAAGGTTTAACTATGAACTACACAAAACTTGGGATTATTTCACCATGATACCCATACACTTTATGCTAGGTTTTGTATTAAAAGAGACCGTGTGATTGTAGTTTATAGATAAAAAAGCATGAATAGGTAGCTCACTTTTGACATTAAAAAAGATCCACATCTTAAGTTAGTTAATCTTTTTGAAATTATGATAATTGTTACATTATAAATCCTATAATTGACCAAAAACATGAGTCTTAAAAAGTTAGTTAATTTTTTTGAAATTATGATAATTGTTAAATCATAAATCCTATAATTGACCAAAAACATGAATCTTAAAATTTTGGGCAAAGAGATACAAGAGAAATTTGGGACACAGTAATAGCCCTTCCTAAGAACATCCTACCTAGTATAAAGGGAAGCAGACAAAGCAGCAGCAAAACACACACACACAAACACACACACAACTGCAGTGGATCTCTGTGTGTCCTTTTTTCTATGGTGGGGTTGGTTGGTAGGTTTTTCCATTTACCTCTTGCCCTCTCTCTCTCTCTCTCTCTCTCTCATACTACTGTTTGTTTTGTTTTGTTTCTCAAGCTGAAGAGCTTAAATGCACTCATTGTTGTTGTTGTTGTGTTGGAATTGATTTCTAGAATGAACTTTGCAGCAAAGTTCTGTTCTGTTGTGAGATTTTATTTTTTTTGGGTGTGTGTTTTTGCTTGAGTTCTGAGTACTGAGCTGCTTTGCATAATATTTTTTTTGCTGGGTTGAAGAGTTTGTAAGAGTTTTGTAAGAGTTTGGAATTCTGATTTATTGGGTGGTTGTTGTAGCTCTTTTTTTTGTTGCCAATCTGTTTGTACAGGTTTGGGCTTTGAGCTTTGGTTTCTCATCACTCTGTGTTTTTGTGGAGTGAACTGGTTTTGTCAATCAAGGACTTGAGGAGCTTTTAGAGCTCGGGTATCATCATCATCAGCATCAGTAGCAACTCTGCTGCATTTTCTCATTGCTGTTTGTGCTTTCTGGGAGCAAGTTTCAATCAACCTACCCTGTTTTGAGAGTTTCATGCATTCGCTGAGTTTGAAGAGCTGGATTGATTTTTAGCTTCTGCATGGATCTTGTCCTGGACATTGCTGTTAATTCCAGACACACATATATATAGCAGATCGTGTGAACATTGGGATGTGTGTCTGAGCAGTGTTTTTGCAACTTTTATGTTGATGGGTCTCAAGAGTTTCCTTGGCAAGCTCGCCTTATAAGATTTGGCATTGTAGGAAGAGAATTGAGAATTAGGGTTTAACAAAAGAGGCCTGAGCTCTGATAGTTGTTTTCCAAATCTTCAGTTGAATAATTCTATAGCCATCATGCTTTTAGATTTAGTTTTGCACAGTAGTGTCAAAGGAAAAAATTCTTCTTAAGCTTTTCTTCCTCTGGACCTCAGGGATACCGTTTCGGTGAATTCTCTGCTGATTTGTTGGATCTAGAGGACCCACATGAAACCATCAAGGACCTACCAAAAACAAGACTCCAAAGTCGGAAAGACACACACATCGATCAAAGTGGAACAGGAGTCCAGACACACATCTATCCTTAGAACATAGTGCAGGAGAAAGGTACCAACAAAGCAGACTTCGATGCCACCCTTGAATCTGCAGTCTTGTAAGTTCCTTTTTCCTTTGTCACCATCACTTGTGAATAACATACACCCATTTCTCCACCCACCTATCCGCCCTATGCATCTCTCTTCAGATGAACCCATTGTTTCTGGATATATAAAGAACTTGTTCTCAAGAATGAATGAATCCGGTGTTGCCTTTTCCTTCTCATGCTCTTGTTTATACATGTGCATTTTTGTGTGTGATCATGAATGCAGCAGTGCCGCCGCAGTTTTGGTCTTGGTTTTGTCAAGTGCAAAATCCCAGCAACAACACTAATACTGGCACCACTGCCACTACCTCATCATGCTTTTCCAATTTGCATGCAAACTCTGAAAAGATGACTTCATCAAGACTTGGGTTCTTCTTCTCATGGTCATCATCTGTAGCAGCAGCAGCAGCAAAAGAGTTCTTCTTCTTGAAGCAGCAGCCTTCTTGTTCACGTCAAGTGCCCATTGCATTTCTCCATACTTTCTTCTTCATTTTCTACCTTTCTCTCATCACAGGGCAAAAATTTTTCCACCGAAAATCACAGTCTTCTGTTGTTGTTAACCTTCTTCCTCCTCACCGCTCCAGCCACTGCCAGAGAAGAAGTACTTACTACAATCTGGTCCAGTTTAGCTGCATTTATCTCATCTTGCTCAATCTCGGAGCATCCTTGTTTGGAATCTCTGATGGGTTTCGGCTCAGAACTTGGTCTCGATTGGACCTGTGTGAGGAGGTCTCATCATTGGTGCAGGTGGCAGCTTGGAGTGCCATTTTCATTGCAACTGAATGTGCAAAAAAAGATGGGAAAGAGTACTTCCCAAGCCTTTTGCGGGCATGGTGGACAGGCACCTTGCTATTATCCATCTTCATATTTGTTGTTTCTGTAACAAGTCATGCACAACCCTCTACAGAGGAGTTGTGGGTGGAAGCTGCATCTCTCCCAGCTTTACTCTTTCTTGCTGTTGTTGCTTTTGGAGGGAAAACTGGCTTCCACCACGATGCAGTAATCCATGATGAAGATGATATCCGGGAGCCTCTGTTGAACACAACCCAAAATGGAGCTGAGGAAGAAGAAGAAGAAGACGGGATCACCTTGTATGCAAGGGCAGGCATCTTCAGTTTAGCTACACTCAGTTGGCTCAATCCTGTTCTTGCTCTTGGTTCTGAAAAGATACTAGAATTATCTGACCTACCAAAACTACGATATGAAGATCGCACAGAGGCAACCTACAACATATTCAATCAAAATTGGGAGGCACTGAAGAGGAAGAACCCATCTCAGACACCATCGATATCCTTAGCCCTTGGTAAGTCCTTTTGGACATTGTTGGCACTGAATTCACTCTATGCAGTTGTGAATGTGGTGACTACGTATGTGGGTCCATATCTGATTGATGATTTTGTCGAGTATCTCGGAGGAAGGAGACGGTTTGCACATGAGGGCATCACTCTCGTCTTGGTTTTCTTTGTTGCCAAGCTGATCAACAATTTGACAGAGCGACAATGGGAGTTTGGCGAACAATATTTGGGTTTGAAGATCAAATCAGCTTTGACTGCAGTTGTGTACCGCAAGGCAATACGCTTGTCAAGCCAATCCCGACGAAGCCATACCAGTGGTGAGATCATAAACTACATGGCAGTGGATGTGGAGCGTGTGTCAGAATCCGCTTGGTGTCTTCCTTACTTCTGGATCTTACCTTTGCAGATTTTTCTGGCATTAGTCATTCTGGACAAGGTTGTGGGAATAGCATGGCTGGCAGCATTGGTTGCAGCAATCTTTGCTCTTTGCCTCAATGTGCCAATTGAGAAAATGCAAGAAAGCTACGAAGACAAGGCCATGGAAGCCAAGGACAGCAGAATGAAGGCCATGGTTGAATGTTTGCGGAATATGCGAGTGTTAAAACTGCAAGCTTGGGAGAATCAGTACCTTGCGAAAATCGAAGAAATAAGGCTTGGTGAATACCATTGGCTTCTCAAGGCTTGTGTTGCACGTGCGCTATTGTCTTATGTGTTTTGGTTGACACCAACTCTGGTATCTCTTGCCACATTTGGAATGTGTGTTGCATTGGGAATTCCACTGACGGCTGGCCGAATTTTGTCAGCTGTTGCCACATTCCGAGTACTGCAACAAGCTTTAAACATGTTCCCAGACCTTGTTTCTTACTATGCTCAAACCAAGGTAAAAACCCCAATGTCATTGAGTTGCAATTTTCTTCTTCCTGTTCTTTTGGTATGCAGCTTGATTTTTCCATGTGTGTTCAAGGTTGTAAATGGTACACTGATTAGATCATGGTGGAATTTCTGTCATTGTAAATTCCGGTGATTGTAGGTGTCTTTGGACCGACTATGGAAATTTCTTCAGGAGGAAGAACTCCCCAGGGATGTGGTGATTCACATCCCCAAAAACCAGAGTGCAGGTGTGGCAATTGAGATTGAACAAGGGGAGTTCAGTTGGGATCCAGTAATCATGGAGCTCCCAACTCTAACCAATATAAATCTGAAAGTGAAAACTGGCACCCGTGTTGCAGTTTGTGGGACTGTAGGCTCTGGGAAATCAAGCCTTCTTTCTTGTATACTTGGTGAAATCCCAAAGCTTGCTGGCATGGTAAGATTGAGTTTTTGAAAAGTCTCTACTGCTTCTCTCACCAGCATAGACAGTTTTGGGTCAGTAAAAGTTTCAATATTCTCAGCCACAATCTGAACCTCTAGATGCGTATGTAAGAAGGGTGCATCTTGTATCTTTGACCAACTCATTACATGCCGGTAGGTATAATCCAAGCCCCAAGAAGTCATAAAATTGAATGAAGAACACTTGAATTTTGAGAGACAATCTTTGGGTGCAGGTGCGGTTGAGTGGCACAACAGCATATGTTGCACAATCAGCATGGATTCAAAGTGGCAAAGTAGAGGACAATATCCGGTTTGGAGCTCCAATGAACCGGGTGTGGTATGACACTGTTATTCGGGCCTGTGCTTTGAAAAAAGATTTGGAATTGTGGACTTTCGGTGATCAGACAGAAATTGGGGAGCGGGGGATCAACTTGAGTGGTGGTCAAAAGCAACGAATTCAGCTTGCACGGGCATTGTATAAGGACTCGGACATTTACCTTCTAGATGATCCTTTTAGTGCTGTTGATGCACACACTGGCTCCCACTTGTTTCGGGTCCATATTTCTTCTTCCCAAGTCCCTTCCCTTTGAATTGATGATCATAAAATCCAGAGAATGCAACAAAGACTGATCATGTGATCATGCCCAAAATGAGTTGATTGGATGATCAATGATTTGTTAGGTTTTCTTGGGTAATGAAGTACTTGTGATGGGCTTTGCAGGAATGCATATTGGAAATGTTGGCATCCAAGACAGTTGTTTATGTAACTCATCAAATGGAGTTCTTACCTGCTGCAGACCTTATTTTGGTTGGTTTTCTTGTTGCTCTTTTCCCTGAAAAATTATGCTTCTTTCAGTTGATCCTTTTGTGTCTCTTTTAGTGTGGAGTTGTTGGGATTGATCTATTCCACATCAATTATTTGCCTTGAATATGATTGATTGTTGTTTTGCTTGTGAGGGTCCTTTAGTCAAACAATGGTACACATCCACAGTTGTGATGAGCTTCATCACCAAGCAAGTTGGCCATTTCTCTATTGGAACTTGTACACAGGTGTTGGACAAAGGTGCAATAGTTCAGGTTGGAAAATATGATGAGCTTTTGCAAGCAGGCACCAACTTCAGCATGTTGGTGGATGCCCACAACAAAGCTATAGACAGCAACACAGAAGTCAGTGAAGAAGCCTTGGGGGATGATGGGTCGATAGATCAGCTTGTGACAGAGGGTGATGTCTTAAATGGGGTGGCAAATCATCAAGTCGGTGATGAGGTTGACAAGCTTCAAAAGCAAATGAGCTTTAAAAAGTCAAGATCGATTGAGCTGCACAAACAAACTAGCAAGAGAGCCAAAGAATTGGATCAAGATGACATGAATCGCAAACTCATTAAGGAAGAAGAACGAGAAAGAGGCAATGTGAGCTTCAACATCTATTGGTCTTATGCAACATCAGTCAAGAAGGGTCTCTTCATCATCCTCAGCTTGCTTGCCCAGTCAACTTTCTTGGTAATGTAGCATTGTCTTTTCCTTCTGATTTCTATGGACATTGTTTTGTGCACTACCCAATTGTGGAAAATGTGCACCCTTGGAGGAAAAGGTGGTTTAGGTTTCCAAGTATGGCTAAATGCCAAAGAAATGCACTTTTTGTCTAAATATGGATTGCCAGCTGAGTGCTTGACTATTGGCACAGAGTGTTCTGAGCTCATTGGGTAGACTTCTTCATTTGCATCCTTGGTGGGTTTTATAGCTATTGCAAATTGGAAGTAATTACTGGATGGCATGGGCATCACCCATCAAGGAGGGCGATGAGCCGAAGATGAGTAGCACCAAGTTGATTTTGGTGTATGCTTGCCTGTCTTTTGCAAGCTCATTGTTTATAGCGATGCGGTCAATTTGTGTCTCGTTTGGTGGTGTTTTCATTGCCCAAAAGTACTTCCTTGGAATGATCCGGTGCATTTTTCGGGCTCCAATGTCTTTCTTTGATTCAACCCCAGCTGGTCGTATCCTCAACCGAGTGCGTATCCTTTGTCTCTCATGTGCAACTCTAGACCTTAGTTTTCTCCTCTTACCTGTTACTTTCTTGGTGCACACTTGGACAGTTTTTAAATGTTTTCAGCAATGAGCAATGTGTTGTCTTTCCATGTGAGACCCAATGCATCCAATTTGCTCATAAGTGATCAGTCAAGACATCATTAGAGCCAACAATTCCATGCCAACTCTGACTTCATCACATCTTCTCATCAATGTTGATGTGCTTGTGAAGTAGTCAAGAAATTTTGCATTTTTTAAGGTTGAAATTGTGGTGGTGGTGAATGATTGAGGTGGGTTTTTTGGGGGTGAAAAAACAGGCATCGTCAGATCAGAGTAAGCTAGACACAGAGGTACAATACAACTTGAGTGGGATGATGATGGCTTCCATACAGCTCATTGGTGTCCTTGTTGTCATGTCACAAGTGAGCATGGTCGTCCTGCTCATATTTCTGCCTGTAGCTGCCGCTTGCTTGTGGATGCAGGTATAGTCATCTGTCATTGCTTCTTTTTCTTTGAAAAACATAATCATCAATGTAGAGTCTTTTGTTTATCACGCCCATAGAATCTCTGTTGCTTCTGTGACCACTGTTTGTGATACATCAACTTTTGGGTACATTTGTGTTTGGTTTGAATTTGGCTGAAATTTGCATGTTCTCACTTGTTGGATTTTTTTGGGTTGGGTTCAGAGATATTACATGAGATCAGCAAGGGAGGTTGCACGATTAATTGGGGTAGAGAAATCTCCAATTCTAAACCATTATGGAGAGTCAATAGCTGGTGCAGCAACGATCCGTAGTTTTGGTCTAGACCAGCAATTTATGGATACAAACTTAGAGTTATTTGACAACTACAGCCGCCCTTGCTTCACAAATGCTGGAATGATGGAATGGCTTGTCTTCAGAATGGAGCTTCTTTGCAGTTTGGTGTTTTCTTTGTCGATGGTCCTCGTTGTGCTTTTGCCTGATGGTGCCATCAGTCCAAGTAAGTTGTCAGTTTGATTCTTGAATGTCAAAAATGTGCGACCAAAAGTTGGAGCTTTTCTTATTGACTTCTCCCTTGTTATTTGACATCATTTGTGTGTGGGATTGGTGCAGGTTTGAGTGGACTTGCAGTCACATATGGACTGAATTTGAATGTGAATAGAATTATGTGGAACTTGTGTAAACTACAGACAAAGATTATTGCAGTTGAGCGAATCCAACAATACACTTGTATTCCAAGTGAAGCTCCTTTGGTGATTGAAAAGAAACGCCCATCCCCAACATGGCCATCACGTGGAACCATCGAGCTTGAAAATTTACAGGTCTGTCTGTACTGCTGTATGTGCACACCCAAATTGAAATTGAGACATCAAAATTACTGAACTTCATCCTTTTTTTTTTTGGGTTGAAAATTTCAACTTTCCAATTCTTCAATTTCTTTGTTATTTTAAGCTATGGTAGTTATTGAACTGCACAAATTGGCTAATAACCATGTCATGAAAAAAATTGTTGAAATTTTCTCTGCATGTATCTAAATAAGGAGCCTCATGAAGGATTAGAGAAAAGTGGTGATATTTATAAAGTAATTATGTGATTGGCTTTTCATAGTGGGTTTGTATAATGCTTGCTTTTATGATCCTGTTTGTGGGTTTTTCAGATTCGGTATAATGCTCATTCTCCATTAGTGCTACATGGAATTACATGCACATTTTATGGGGGCAAGAAAGTGGGCATTGTTGGGCGTACAGGCAGTGGCAAATCGACACTTATCCAAGCCATGTTCCGGGTTGTGGAGCCTGCAGGAGGTAGAATTGTGCTCGATGGTGTGGACATCACGTCCATTGGGTTACATGATTTGCGCTCACGATTGAGTATCATTCCTCAGGATCCCACATTGTTTGAAGGCACAATGCGGTCTAACCTGGATCCACACAATGAGCACTCAGATGTCGAAGTTTGGGAGGTATTGCTTCTGTTTTCATGAGATCTCAGCATGGGCATGGACAATTTCAAATAATGTTTTATGAATAAGTTATGCTTTTGTGCACATGATGGAAGTGCAACTTGGCAGCAGTTTCCTGTGTCTAGGATGTTTGATCACACATGTTGTTTCCTCAGGCTTTGGACAAGTGTCAGCTTGGAGCCATCATGCGGACCAAGGATGAAAAGCTCGATGCCACAGGTCTGTTTCCCAAATTCTTTTATCAATTATACTTATTGATGCATTAGATTTGTTTGAGAGTGTTTTAGCTTGCAAAAGTCATGTTTCTAGAACATGGGTTATGATTGGTGATTTTGAGTGAGAATCTACTTGCTACAACACTGGTCATCATTCAGGATTGACATGTTTGAGAATAGCTGTTTCTAAATGTTGTGCTGGTTCCATTTGGCTGGGTTCCAATGTAGTTGGGGAGAATGGGGAGAATTGGAGTGTGGGACAGCGGCAACTAGTGTGTCTAAGCCGAGCGCTGTTGAAGCATACCCGTATTCTTGTCCTGGATGAGGCCACTGCCTCAGTTGATAGCGTGACCGATAATGTGATTCAAGGAACATTGCGTACTGAGTTCAAAGACTGCACTGTTGTTACTATTGCTCACCGAATTCCAACTGTTATTGATAGTGATCGGGTCTTGGTTCTAAGCGATGGTACGTAAACCATTGGCTCTCTTTTGCCTTAGTAAGTTTTTTGAGTATGTTGGTCCTCTTTTGGAATTTCTTGAGTGATATTGAAGGAAAAACAGGACTAAACTATAGGGAAATATTGATTCAAATTCAGGCATTTGATCATTTCTGCAATTGTGAGTTTTTGCTGTCTTTTGCTGGAGTAGTTATATAATTGCAACATGACATTGTGCATGTTGATGTGGGTTTATGTTAAAATTACGTATGGTGAAGGTTTTTTAGTGCATTTGGTCTTCTCATTGATAAATGTGCAAATGGTTGTGTGTTTATGGAGCAGGAAGGGTTGCAGAATATGATGTGCCAGTACGGCTTCTAGAGAACAAAAACTCATTCTTTGCAAAGCTGGTGGCAGAGTATAATCTGCGGTCTATGAACCACATCTGAGAGACTTCTATGTCAACAGAAGTATCCACAAAGGATTGATTACTAGAAGCTTTCTGATCAATGTTGGTGGTGTTCACATTTAACACTGCCCAGGAAAACAATTTCTAAATCTGAATTTCAACCCTCATGAAGAAGCTCATGACGGAGTTTTGAAGACTTTTGACATCTTTTTTTTTGCACCCATAATTGAAAAAACACCAAAATTGACCAATGTTTTTTCCTCTGTATGATTCAGTGCAGCAAAACATCTGGTTTCTTACAAGTGTTGTAACTCAGTGAAGCAGTGATGTTTATGCTAAATCCAGATTACTTCAGTTTGTGAGGCTTAATTGTGAGGACCTGACAACCATGATTTCATCCTTTGATTTTTCAAGACAGAGAAAGTAAGATCAACATTTGCATGGCATCAAGTTGAGGCTTGATTTATTTGTGCTTGCAACTATGGGGTATATATTCAATTGGGTATTGTATTTGATGTGTATTGCAATGCCTTTTGGTTCTGATGGCGTGCTCTTAAATTTTGATTTCTTGCACAATTTTTTATGTTTTCAATGGATTTTTCTTTGTCTTGAGAGAGATTTTTTCAGGCCCCTCTGACAAATGCCAAAACAGTGTCGTCCAAAAAATCTTTGGTGGGTGTTCAAACCTTACTACTATTCATACCATTCTAGGATGCTAGTTTTGATCTCTCGGGCAATCTGAGAACTGGTGAAAATTTTGTTCTTGTGAGTAAATATGGCCAGTGATCATTTTTTTTTGGTGCAAATTTTCGCCACTTGGTGACCAAAAGAATTCCAATGTGATCCATACAAAGGATTTTTGTGGAAAAATGTGCCAAAGACACCAGATTGCAAGGAAAAAATTTCTGAAATCACCATAGTTAGGTGAGAACTTCCAGCAGATCACCAAAACATAGCAGGATTCTTAAAAAATTTCTGCTCTGCTCTCTGACCTGTAGCCAAATTTGGCTAATTCCTCTTTTCAATGATCACTAGTCTGGCTACATCATAAAATTGAAAAAAAAACCCATGTAAGGTGACTGATGAGTTTAGCTACAAGTCAGAGAGCACAGTAGACGATTTCTAGAATCCTGCTATGTTTTGGCCAACTCCAAGAACCCAGTGTCTAAATATGGCAAGTTCCCACAGAATGTGGCAAACTAAAAGGCATCTAAATCACATCTTGCCACAGTGCCAAAAAAAAAAACATCATGTAGGTGTGAAATTTTGCACAAAAAAACTTGTCTGGTTGAACTCTAAACCATGTGGAAACAAATAAGGCATGTAAAACTGAACTTCAGCTCTGCAGGAGATAAAAGAATACATAAACTTCATGACAGTTCACCCAGTGTACAGTGTGGCCGATAAAATAGGGTCAGTCCAAAACAACTTGACTCTCTGAACAACAAGACAATAACATCAGAAAATACCAGCAAACTCCTTGTTCTTTTTGCTGCACAAACTACATGCATAAGGTACACAGTTTATTCACTAGTTTAAGGGACATAACTGGTGTTGTAGGTAATAATTAGTGCAACAGTCCACAATAGTTTGTGGGTGCAATAGAAATGCACCATCACCAATGGGGATTGGGATTGCAACAAATAGTTCATGTCATACTTAGCATGATCCCTGCCTGCAAAAAAATTTGTGAGCAAAATCAAAGAATTGTTTCAGAGTTCAAAGAATCCAATCCCGAAGGCAAGAATGTTAGTCATGACCAGTACTTGATCATGTGTAATCCTTGTTGTCGAGCTGTGCATAATGTCTAGTCAAATGCAAGGAGAGAAGGTTCATATGATGGTGGGGCCTCAAATCCCATAAGGTTGAGATATGTAGCTGTCACATTTGCAAGCCCTGCTTTAGGTAGACTGTCACTGAACTTCACATTGCTGGGCAGGCCAGGTCCTCCAATTGCAACTGGAACCTGTCATTACATTGCTTAACCAAGTCAGAAAGAAGACAGTGCAGAGACTCACAGAAGACTTGCTGAAGCTATGCCAACTGATTCAATACCTTACAAATTTTGCAGTTCATTCTAGTCTTGAACCAGAGAAAGAAAGATACAACTTTCAGACCATCACCCTGTGGTACCACTGTGATGGTTTTGGAACATCTATGCAAATTTGCAATCCTGTAATGATGGATCAATGAGATTGCAGAGGAAACTCCACAGCAAAACTTTTAAGGTTAGTGTTCTGTTCAGTTCCAGCAAAACCAAAACCAACATTAAAAGAATGAGTACAGTCATAACCTTATGAGTGTAACTCACAAAGTGTCAGACCATTACATTCAGCCTGAATGGCAGTGATAAGCTGCCATGACTCCCCACTGACTTTATCAGCTCCTAACAGTGAGCATAGATAAGTGCATAATAATCTGACCAAAAATTTGGGCAAATCCTTATACAAACATCTGTGTCTAAAGTTTCTGTTGCATTTCCAGAAACAACAGAAAGGCTCAGTCAATGTTGGTTAGCACTCAAGACACTCTATCTTGCAATGATCCTACTCTTAAAAATAAGATGTCACATGCAACTAGTAATGGACAAGTTGCACAAGTCCTGGCCAAATGGTGAACACAAGAGACAGTCACGGGATGAAAACAAAGACCAAGCACATTGGTTCTGAGATCCAACAAGCTCCCTGAAGAAAACTATAGAAGATCTGAGGTAGTCTAAGAACTAGGGTGATAGAGAATGAGTACCGGAGCAAGTGTGTGAGATGTAAGGGGAGCCACTTTGCCAGTGTTGTCAAGTAAAGGCTCTCCATTCTTTTTGCGCTGTGCCATGTCATCACAGTTACCATGGTCTGCAGTGATCATATAAATTCCCCCACAGGATTCCACCGCATCCACCAGGAGCTGCATCCATACACCCTTCTCACTCAGAGAAGCCACCAAATCTCTGCTATAGCTTGTACTGAGAAAAATCAAAGATCCACCATCCTCAACTTCAAAGCAAGGAGGTAACCATGTACCTACAACTATGCTGTACAGTGAGAACCCAATTTACTGGAACTGAACCATGTAGAGAGCACAGCATCCGCACCTAGTTCTTTGAATCCATGTGTTTTGTCAAAGTCAGCTGTCATAAAATGGAAGCTCTGGACAATGCCACTAAAGCTACTGCGCCCAGAGATTTCAAAGCCATAGGATGAGTTGGGGAGACAAAGGAGCTGACCTTCACACCCTGGTCAACAGATTCACATGCCAGTTTGGTGGCTTCCAAATCCCCAGTGTGGCCAACCATGTCACCATTAGCAAAGTTCACACGCACATAATCGAATTCCCCTGAAAGAAGAGCCTGCTGAGCTGCCTTTGCAATTTCAGCAGCCTTCATGTGGGGTTTCTTGTTGAACTGGATATTATCACTTGGGACCTCATGGTAAGTCTCTAGTGTATCATCCACTTTACCTGAACGGTTCCCATTCCAGAAAAATGTCACATGTCCAAACTTCTGCGTTTCACTGTAATATCCAACAAACAAACCAGTTAACAAAATCATGCCAATCTCTTCTGTGTAACAAAGGTACAGCTCAAACACCACTAATAGGCACATTACATAGATCATGGGTGAACTACAACCTAAGTCTTCAGCACTCACTGACATAAAGATCACCCAAATCAGATCTTGACATGCTATGGGAAATGCACAAAGCATAAATTATTCAACTTTGACAGCTGGGAAATGGCCATATAGCCCAGCTCAGCCCAGCCATGCTGTATGTGATCCATTACAAGTTCTCCATGTGCTCATGGGGCTAACTGCCCTGATCCAGGTCAATATGTCACATCAATAAAGCTCTTGCTGTCACTAGCAACAGGACAGCTGTTTGCAGAAGCAGATGCAATGATGGCCTACCATAGCAAGAGAAAGTTTGCAAGACACTCCATGATTTTAATCCTAACATCCAAAATAAACCAGCCTCTGCATACTTAGTACCTGCAAGCAAAGGTCCGGATGCCATTAGCGCACAAATATTGGCCTGATGTGTTCTCAATGAGAGGGGGTGGAATGAGGTAGTGTGAAGGCAACTTCAAGTCACCATCATACTGCATCATGCCCAAGTATCGCACTTTGGGCCACCTGACTCTGTCAAAAGCACTGAAGTTCTCATATTCAAATGCCTTGCTTATCTGGATAACTCGGTCAGCACGGAAATTGATGTTTATAACGCAGTCATTGTCATGGATTGGTCCAACCGGGGTTCCTTCCTTGTCCACAATAACAAATGGGGGATAGAACTGGTCATTCACTTTAGGGTTAGCCTCCTTCAGTTTTGTTAGTGCTTCAAGTGCACTCTCAAATTTGTGAGGGGCCTCACCCAGCACATGTGCATGCCATCCCCGCTCTACAATGCTCCAGTCAGCCTGCCAGGATCAACATACAATGTATATTTAAGAAACTGAGAGAGAGATGAGCATGGATGATTGAACATGCTCCCCACCAAATTGTCAACACTTTAGGAGAACACAGTAGGACAAGCAAATTTGGTGAGAGTTGGAACAATTGACAAGACATGCTGCATTGTGTACCTCATATCTGTCCATGGTAACACACATACGTCCACCACCTGAAGCAATGAGAGCATCACAGCCATGGCTTCGCAAATTCTCAAGGTCCTTCTCCAGTTGACCAACATACTTGACACTTGACCCATCCGGCACATCCCGTCCATCTGTGAGGATGTGCACCCGGATTCTCTTGCAGCCATGGTCAAATGCCCCATGCATAAGTGCAGCCAGCTGATCATATCTTGAGTGTACACCTCCATCACTAAGAAGCCCAATGAGGTGAAGAGTTCCTCCACTTGCCCAGGATTCCTTGGCATAGTTCCATCCTTCTCCCATGTACATGGACCCTGATTCTAGTGCATCATCCACCAGACTTGCTCTGCACATTGGAATTAGCGTATATGTTAGGCTCCAAAGCATGAACAGTAGTAACACGAGGATGAAGAAAAGGCTGCATGATGAAGTAGAGGAGGAGGAGTACTCACCCCTGCTGAATGATTTTCCCTGCTCCCATGGCATTGTGACCGACTTCGCTATTTCCCATATCACCATCGCTAGGAAGTCCAACGGCTGTGCCATGAGCCTTGATTGTGCGCCATCGCCGAGGAGCTCCGGTTCTCAAGGCCTTGATGGTGGGACAATTCGCCTTGTAGATGGCATTGTATTCGTCCTCCTTGTTCTCACCCCATCCGTCTAGCACCACAAGGAGAAACGGCTTTCCTCTGGGAATGACCGAATGAGAATCCAGCCAGAACTCAGTTTCCTTACCCGGAAGCACCATCGCTACTGTCAATCTCTTCCAAAATCCAAGATCTCGGAATCCGCCGCCGAACTGCAAAAAGAGAAGTAAGAGAAAAAAAAATCCAGAAATTGCAAAGACTTTTCCAACAGCGTGACTCCTAACCAAGAACCGATACTCTCAACACAAAAGCCGCAGTCAAGAAATCCAAACTTCAATGTTCAACAGCTTTTGTTTTTGGTCATAGCCAACAATAGTCCAAAACTCTAAAACCACGCACCTGGATCTCTCAAGGGTGCGAAAGAAAACACACAAAAGAACACAGAAATAAACCGATATCCGTCACTTCGGGAACTGGTATCACCTATTACTCAACCAGAACGACCTACAACCACTGCACAACATTCACTCCAAAAGAAAGAAAGAGAAACCAAAAAACTTCAAACTGCGATTTGTGAAAGCGAGAACTAAAACATAACCTAGAGACACTTAAAAGGCAAAACACGAACGGAGCAGAGTAAGCACCTACTTCGGTGGAATCCGCTGCACAACGTTCCAGAAGAGCGCGGCGGCGCGCGCACAAGCAAATCTGCGACGACGAAGAAACGAACACAGCGCGCGACTGAATGTTCGCACGCGTGCAGAGCGAGAGAGACGAAGTTAAACGGCATTAAAAACAACATTCACTCGTTGGAGTAACCTTGTACAGGTGAAAAAAAGAGAGACAAGAATTGACCAATAGGTAAATTAATTTCGGCCCTTGGGGTTGTTTACATGTGTAAGCCAATGAGATTTTTAAAATATTTCTGTAGTGTTTTTTTTTCCTTTTTTTTTTTTTTTTATTTTTTTTGTGTGGAAAGTTTTGTTTTTTTTTTTAAAAAAATTTCTTTTTTTTTTGTTTTTTCTGAAAATTTCCAAATATTTTTTTGTGCTAA
>Ga0116231_10009664_pt1 | contig 16086 bp, 9 predicted proteins | sample S1TSphgellanicum_2_FD_89695 | JGI IMG/M metagenome (GOLD analysis project Ga0116231, IMG submission 89695) | Host-associated microbial communities from peat moss isolated from Minnesota, USA - S1T2_Fd - Sphagnum magellanicum MG | ecosystem: Host-associated > Plants > Peat moss > Unclassified...
TGGTTACAAACTCTATTATTGTATTGATTCTATATTGTATTCATGTTGTCTATATTTGGTAATTATGTTGTACTCATTTATTTTCAACATCATATATGCATTGCATGTGCATTGTTGAACATAGGGCATGCAATGTTGCAACAACCCAGTTGCAAATTGGATATTCAATAGGGAATCAATGTTGTATTCATGTTTATTATGATGTTGTAAATGTGTTATAGGCACACCACAACAAAAGCATTTAGAAATTGCATATGCACAATGGAATTTGCAAGAGATATGATATTGCAACATGTTTACAAACTTTGTATTGGTATTGATTTAGTAAATGATAATCAATATTGGACAATATTGATAAACAATGTTACTAGAGAATGTTCAATTGACCCAATTCATAGGGCGCACCTCATATGGTCAAACAAAAATACAATTCCAATTATGGAATTATAAAACTTCCTATTGATAACCCTGCACTCAATGCAATCCACATAAGTTCAAAAGATTTGTAAGGTGTAAAGATTGGAAAATGCTCACAGTTGGTGCTATTCACTACTCCCACCTCATAAAATGAGAAAAAAAACCCCAACATGCAAAGGTCAACAATGACGTTGCTCTCAATCAACAAAGGTGAGAGTGCCATTCACTTGAATCATACCCTTGCCATTGATGTTGTCCCCCATTTCAATTTTAAGTTTGCCTTTAACCAACTTCTCTCCATACCATGCATTGTGGCCTTAAGCAGGGTGACATATGTGTCTGCTAGTAGAGGATATGCCAATCTCTCTGGCTGCTTTGCATGTAGATGTGTGATGTAAATGATTTCTGAGTTGCAGTGTGCAAAATATACAGCCTTGCTTGTGGCACTTTCATTCATCAAAGCCCCTACCATCCTTGCAGATGGTCAAAATTTCAATGGTTCAGCTAGTGCTTGATTCCAAATAACCTCTAATGGAGTTGAAACATTGACCTCATGCCAAATGTACATGATGCAACATGACAAGAAAACTTGAGACTAATTTACAGAAAGGAGTTAAAATTTTGGGATTAAAAGTAGTTGAAAGTATCCTGGGTACTGTTATAGGTAGTGGAGAACCTGGATGTTAATAACTAACATCATTACAAAAGATACAATGCCCTATTATGTAATGTGAAGTCATCACCATGCCCGACCCTGAATTCTGTTTAGGTAATCATTGTCAAATGATTATAAATAGAACATTAATCCTTCACACCCTATTCCGTTTCTCTAGAAGGTTATGCTATTTTTACATCTCCTATTCTTTTGAACTGGAGAAAGGCATGGATGGAAGGAAGCTTTCTTGGGTGGAAATTCTTAAAGATTCTGTAGAACATCAAAATTTAAGTCATTATCTTGTACATGCATGCTCCTCTCAAAACCATAATCACAAAAGAGGACTTACCTGCACCAATTGCATACACATTCTTCAGGCCTCCCATCACTTCATGTGTAATGAGGTCATTGTTATCCCAAACTACAAAATGTGGCTATTGTAAAAATTGTGCCAATGGCTTTCTCCACTTCTCTGAACCACATATGCGAGCATTGGCATACTCCCTGTTGTACACTTTTGCTACAATATTGGGCCCCCCTAAGTACAGCACATTCTCGGCCAGAACTCCAGCTGCCACTAGTCATCAAAAACAAACAATGTCAATCATTGACCTTGATGTAAGGAACATATGATATTATTCATGAGCACAAAGGGAACCTTAACAAAGACACTACCAGCATAACCTACAATAGGGTCTCCTCTTTATTCAACCTTTCACCAGTTTTCTAGGGACAACTACTCTCTCTTGAATTGCACGTTACTTGTGAGAGCCTGATAATGAACATAACTCTCACAAGAATTAAAAAATCTCCATACCCATGATTAAGAAAGCCAGAACAAGGTCAAAACTTTTCCTTTAAGTGAAATAAAGACTTTCAGAACGAGGAAGAAGAGCAAGACTTCTGCTCTCATGCTTAGGTCATACCCACTGAAACCAAATAGTATGAATTGCACTGCACACTCAAGCTCTCACTTTCAAAACTTTCTTATACAGGAGAGTGTGCAAGGAGTGTACAGCAGGATAGTTGCCTGCCTTCAGACATATTCCACAATTATCAAAATCCAGTGGGGACACACGGATTATGCATCCTCCTAAACCAAGAACCCCCATTTGCTGTTGTCCATAACAAAATAGGATGTCAAGAGAGCTTTTTGCCAAAAGAAACAATTGCAGAGGTTTTCCTCCTACAGAACTTCATTTAAGGTTTATTGGGGGGTGGGGGTGTTGTATGAGCAATGCTCTATGGAAATGCATGATTGCAATTGGAACTCTTTATAACAAAACCACAACCTGCAAACAGACAGCTAGACAGACACTCCCTTGGGCCTTTGTTTCCAGTTCCTTAGGAAGAAGAAGGGTTTTCAAAATACAAAATTAGGGTTTTGAGAACCCATTTGTAGAGAAAGAGAGAGAGAAACATTATCAACGATCATTTGTGTGGGGGTGATAATGTGGGGGACAAACTAAAGCGCAACCTCCACACCCTTGGCCAGTGAGATGATGACAAGCATAGTGCGACGCTCTTTCTAGAAGCGTCCGATTTCTTGGAAAACATGGTGTATCTCTATGGAAGGGAAAGCGTTGACAACAATATTGGCATCCCAGACAGCCTCCTGCAGGTTGGTTACCACCTTGAGAGGACAGAAAGGAGTATTGATCATGTTGACACAAAATCCATCTTGTAGGATCTCGTCCGCATATAATGTTCAAGCTCCTAACCTTCCCTCCACGTACTTGAGGTATGCGCATTTGTGTATCAAACACCTTAACACCATTTCTCGTGCATTGATGACTTCAAACAAATGCTCTGTTGTTGGTTTGTCCACTTCCTTCCTTCCTCATCGCCATATTCACATTTGCAGAGGTTGGATTTGAGTCCCTTAAACAGACAATTTTCTTAACATGCAGAATGTTAAATGAAAGGAAAATTCTTTCTTTTGTACGACGGGAAGAAAAAGCATCTTGATAGTAATACCACAAGAAAAGCCTTCTCCTTGCATGCACACAAGAAGAGCAGCAACGACATATCAAATGTTGGTGCATCATCATCATCATTGCAAGCATTTATTTTGAGAATATCTATCGCCATCAATTCGTCATCAAGTACATGCAGATGATGTAGAGAAGCATTTTATTATCTATCTTCCTTCTACTGATCTGATATGATCTGATCGGACGATTTCCACATAACTTCTGCATCATCTTCGGAGTAATATAGTCTCAAATTCGCTTGCACATTGTTGAAAAATATGCATCCACAAGCACTGCCTCTTTTTGTTGCTACAATTTGCACTATGCACCATCTCCAACCATGACACCTTATTCACGGTTATTACATAATAGAGATTGAACATAACAGCTACACCTTTGAGCGTTGACACAAACAAACAAACAGATAGACACAGACACAGATAACAAAACAAAAGCAGGAAAATGCGAAATGTGTTTTCCAACCTGCACAGAATTGCGCAGTGCAACATACGCATCCTGCAGCAAAGCAATCAAGATACTCCCCCAAGCACCAGCACCTATACCAACGATACGTAACGCATCGTTGTCGACTTTTCCCAGCAAGCTCCGAAGCTCCGTTATTCTCCAAATCCAGCAACATGTGCCACCTTCTTGGCTACTTCATGATTTAGATAACCATTACTACTAGTAAGGATGCCATTTCTCTCTCTCTCTCTCCCCTAAACCCTAAACCCACGCAGATGATGACAATAATAGCAACAAACCAAACAAACCGCAGTCGATGCGAGAGAAAGAAGAAAGAGAAAGAGGAAGGGGACAATGCATATTATGTTCTATATCCGAAACGTCTACCAAGGGGAAGCAGAACGTCATGTCAAGTGTAACCCAGCACCTGGAACATCCATTAATCGGGACACAGAATGTCATGTCAGGTGTAATTTCCAACAACCCCCTAGAACGTCCACTAAACTTGTGTTGATTTTATGTGATATGCAACAACATTGAAAATCCACCTTTATGAATGTTGTAATAGCATCAATTCAATAGCTAATTAATTTGTGTTGTCTCAACATTGATAAGATTTTATCCATTGAATGTGTGTTGAAAAAATGTAAATTATGTCAAAACAATCCCAATGCTAACTCAATACATATTGCTATAATGTCATCAACATATTGTATCAATGACCATATTCATTGAATCTTCAACATATGGTCATCAATTTGATGACTTATTAATATATGTTGTGCCAATGTTGGTCATATTTTTCTCATTGATTTAATATTGATAAAATGTCAAATGTTTTAATATAATATCAATGTCATTTTAGGACATGTTATAATGTCACCTTAATATCATATCAATGATTGTATCAACATTGAACGTTGAACATATTGTTAAGGTGTTGTAAAAGCACTCATACAAAGAGGGGGCAAGTTTGTGATGTAAAAGATCCATTTTTAATTCACTTGCAACTATGATACAATTAACTTATTTTCTAACACGACAATTTATTCATTAATACACTGTATTTCTAAGGGGATAGTTGCATATTAGTCATAATACCGAAGGGATAGTTGCATAACAATTGTATATGATTTTTTTAAAAAGTTTAATTGCAAGGTAGTGTGGTTTTGGCGGATGTGATTTCTCATAGTGTTTGGCAAGGCTTGTTTTTTGAATCATCAATGTGTTTTATGATGGTTTTGAGTAAATTAAATATAATTTTGCCAATATGTATGCTCAAGTTGATGTTTGAATGACATGTCACTTATCCACACATAATATGCATGTTTGACTCTTATTATAAATTGATCTACATGTGCATGCTCAAAAGGCTTAAATTTTCAAAAAAAAAAGCCTGGGCCCAATGGGTTGGACTTGACATATACGCATTTAAAAAAAAATCGTATTCATTGAGTATGGTTGAAAATGCATACCCAACCAACCTTGGTCAAAACAAAAGCCCTTAGAAATCATTATGTATATTAATTTCCAAAATACATGAGTAAAAAAAAATTGTTTAGGGGGCATTATGTGAAAGAACTTTTTGTTTAGAAAACACATCAATAAGCATTTCAATACCATATCCCATTCAAATGATGAAGGCTATATTTGGCATTCGTTATAGACATATAACATTTGGTTTGATTGCATGAGAAAATCATAGAAAGAAAAAAATGATGTTAAATTGGGTTCCAAAATCAAAGCAAACAATGTGTGCAATATTGCAAACCAAGTGGATCATGAAGTTGCTAAATCTAGACCTTCATCAACTACTTAATAATTAAATAAATACCACTTCATTAGTGCTACCTTTCTTGCTCAAAACCTTTAGTCTAAATTACACCCTTTTCATCCTACTAATTGAACCTACTAAGAAACTTATAAATATATAAATACATATTCTCAATGCAAAATTAATTATATTTAGATTTTGAAATTAGACATAATTGTATTACAAAACTAAGTAAGTTATAATTTTTACTCAACAACCAATATATGAAACCCTAAATTTTTACTCATGCGATTTTCTTATTAAAAGAAAATGAGCCTCACAAGAACTAGGGTTGGGTGGGTAGTTGATTTTGTCAATAATCACCCATAGGTTTTTAGATATTCAAAATTAGAAAACCACATATTCTGGTTTTGAAAGGGGAAAATCAGAATTAAAGAACCAATGGCTTTCATGAAAGAATTGATAGTTTTATAAGCAGGTGCTTGATTTTTCCAATTTTGAGAATCATGAATTTATATTAGAATTGGTTCTTTGATTTCTAAAATTATTAATTACGGTTATGAACCCTAATAACCTCTGTGCCAATTGTTATTGAAGGTCTATTCCAGTTTTTGATAACTGCCCAACACTAGCCAAAACTTCATTCCTATTGATCCACAATTTAGCAATTTCTCTACATGGTTACCTATCCAAGCAAATACTTCAAAGGAATGTGGTCTAGAACATTATCCATGTAGGATTCTATGTGATAATTTGCATCCACTGCCATTTTCTATAGGGCTTCAAACCACCCTAATGTAATCCAAAAGGCCGAGCCCAAGGCAATATGGACCAATGAACAATTTTAGATTTCACTTGGCCATTGTTGAAGTGCTCAAATGTAAAACACCCTTAATATCAACAATTACTTTTGTAACATGGTTTGCTAAACAAGGGTGTGAAATGGTATCGCAAACTATTCTTCTTCACTCACTTCAAAGCCCCAATTCTCACACTTTAGATGGCTTTTATTCATTAAATAATTTTTAAAAAACCCATAAAGATGATGATATAATGTTTTGGCCATCTAGTTGCACCTGATTCAATGTGCTCCATACTCTCATATTTGTGCCATGGGTGGCCCACATTTCTCATCTACAATCATCCAATGGGTGTTGATGGTTAAAAATTGGAAACTATGGGTACCAATAAGTCAATTTCATAAATGCTTAATGATGATCATAGAAGTCCTGCCTTCTCTACTCAGGAAAATAAGGTAGTTATAAAAGAAAGGCATCTCTTAAATTATTATTAATCATTTAATAATAATAATATTATTATCATCATTAAGCATTTAAAATTTGATGTATTTGTTAATCAATAAAGTTATCCATCTACTTTCTTTATTCCACACATGGGCAAAATAATGAACTTTGCCTTTGACTAGGCAAGCATTACAACTGAAAGGAGTTAACCCAAAAACACCATTTGCTCTTAATATGTGTCACAATTGTCATAGGACATATGATGAGTGTCATTGTTATCTATCTACATACTAAGTGCCATCATGGCCTTCTTGAGCTAGTAGGGCAACAACATAAAGAATCTTAATACTAGAGGTTGCCAAATTTGCCTAACATTTATTATTGTTTTCAATGCGACAATCATTGATTATTTGATTGGTTTTTCAACAATATAATATTTAAATAATTTTTATGATGGTGGTCCATTCCATTGCTCAGAGGCACTACACCAAAACCAAACATCCATGATTAAAACAATTTGCGACAATTTGTCAAATGTAGTAATGTAATCATGTGTCCATGTAATTAGCTAGCTATAGTGGTCATTGAAATCACATGTTTAAGGTGCATGCTCAAAGTTATATGACATGTTTTGTTGACCCCTTGCATTAATAATTACTCGGTTTTAATTTTGATATTTTATAACTCTTTGAGGAGAGTTTGAGCAATGTTGAACAATTCATCCATTATTACATTAAGGGTTCTATCTTTTCTTTTTCTTTTTTGAAATCTACTATTCAATGTACTACCAAAAAGGTTTATTGTGCTTTGGAACAAAAATGTGAGGGGGAGAAAACATACAATTAGCATGACCATCCATGGGCAAGGTTTTTTTGGCAACTAACAATCCAAATGAAAAAATTACTAAAAACATGAACAAAAAAAACATATAAGTTATAGAGGTTTGTGATGATGATATAAATAAAATATTTGAGTAGAAAAATGTTTAATATTGACTTTTTTCATAAGTATTCAAAATATAATCTTTATGTTTGACATTACATGAATCGAAAATTAAATGTAATTATGCAAGTAAAGACATGTGAAAGTACAAAGTTATTTCTAAATTATGTAATTTATAAAGTGTTAGAACATATAAAATTCTAAAACCTATACTTGTGACCTACACAATTATGGTAAAAAATTTCCATGACTATTATAGTTATGATTTTAGTTTTTAAAAATCTGAATTCTAACACTAATAATAATAACAATAATATAAACATTACTATGTAGGTTATATTTGTTTGTTTTATTTTGTTTGTTGTGTCAAAATCTCCCAAACCCATGACACAAAATATCCCAAATCCACGATACCTCTTACCACACTCTTGGTATTGTTGCCTTTGATGAGTAGGGGTGTTGCATAATAGTAGGTTTCATAATGTTTCAACCCATGGTGGAAAAGTTATTGAATATTGAAAAAATTTCACAGAAAATCCATTTAAACCAAAAACTAGAAATTATAAGGAATTTTTGATGCATTCTTGGTTTTGTTGGAAAGCCTCTCGGGAGTGGAATTTCTTAGAGGTGATTTCATAATTTGTAAACCTAACTTGGGTGGGAGATATTGAATTTTAAGTCATTTTTTGTCATTGTAAATTAATATTTAAAATAGTCTTCTCATAATTAAGCTCTATTAAGGTCCTGTTCACACTTGGGACATCTTCACACAGGTCAAACCTGCGGTAATTTTTTTTTTCCCTGGCAAATTGGGGCAAAATTTCACCCTCTTCTGGGAGAGGCACAACCATCACAATAGGAGTTGTTGCATCCAGTGCCAAAAGGAATTTTAGCCATATTTTTACTATTTAGAGCAAGTTTTCTGCTAGTTTCTAGAACTGTTTTGCCAGTTTCCCCAAACCTTTTTGCCATTGAAGCTAAATCTTCTGTGGGATCATTTGCCACTAATGCTAAATCTCTTGTGGGATGATTGCCACCCATGCCACATCACAAAGATGAAAACACCAGTATCAATTTATATTACATCCCCGGTCATCCTTCTTAGGAATAAAATCTATTATCATGTGTATCAATTCTCAACATTGATGTTAATTACTTGATGTATTCTATCAATGTAATAGAAAATTCTTGCCTTTCTATTCCAATCAGTGTTTTATTTTTATTTTTATTTTTTTAGAAATTTTAGAAATTATTTATTTATTATTCATTTTTGTGATGTGGTATCATGGTTGGCGATTCTCCCAGCAGAGATTTAGCATTAGTAAAGATAATCCCACAGAAGATTTAGCTTTAATGGCAAAAAGGTTTGGGGAAACTGGCAAAACAGTAAATAAAAACTAGCCAAATAAAAACTACCCCAAAACAGTAGAAATCTGGCGAAAATTCCTTTTTCACACTGGATGCAATGGTACCCTGGCACCCTAAACCTCATCCAACTCACTCCTCATCCAAGAGCAGTGTCTGGCAAATTGGAGCTCAGAACTCCTCACAATTGGTTGCACCTCCTCAGCAGAGGGAGATATTATTGTAATTATTATTATTATTATTTTGGGGAAACTTTGCAATTTTATTTTATTTTATTTCAAAAAAGGGAATAATATGAAAGAATATTTTTTAAAATTTTATTTTTTGAATTTTGGTGAAATTTTGCACAAAAAAAACATTGGTTAGGACTTGAGTGGAATTTTACAGGCCTTTTTCAAAGAGATGGTGGGGCTGATGGAATTAGCAGTAGCCAAAGCAATAAAAAATTTAGAGCCAATTATTTATAGTGATTTATAATTTTCTTAAAAAGAATGTTAGCTGGTGACTTTCTTTTTTGAAAAATGGCGAATAAAAGTGTTTTTTTTTTTGGCTTTTATAGTCAGCAGATTTTGAATTTGGCTAAATTATCTCACGGATGATTACCACTTCAACAATGTAAAAAAAAATTGAAATAAAAAAGGTCTGATCCTCATATGCAAGACAAAAAAAAAAAGCATGCTACAAGTAGGGTTTCTTTTTTCTTTTTGAATTTTGTGGTACAGCCAAAATGGCGATCATCCCACAAGAAGATTTAGCCAAATTTGACTATGCACCATATATGAAAATACAAAATTTAAAGAATTTTTATTATATAAGGCTACCTGCTGTAGAGACATGGCATTTAAGAGTTTTCTTTTTTGAAATCTGGTGAATTAGGGCCGGTATTTTCACAAAAGTCCTTTGTATGTGCCAAAATCATGTTATTACAAATGCGAAAATTCTCCAAACATAAAAGGTTTTTGAGGGCCGATTCCGCACTCTTTTCAGGCTTCTTAGATTGCAAAAGATGGCCTTTACTGAAAATAAAAACTACCAAATTTGAAGGATGTGGTGGTTTTAAGGAAATCGGAGCACTATTTTTTAGCAGAATCTGCCCTTAGAAATCCCTTTATGCCAGAGAATGCGCTCCCTAGGGCACATTCTGCACCTAGTTTGCCTTCACATCTTGGCCTATTGACCATGCCCTAAAAGCTCAATAGGATGCAGAATGCACCATCGGGGCACCTTCTCTAGTACCAAAAAGAACCATTGGGTAAAAGAGGCAAATGAGCCCAAAGGGCCCCAGGGCCTGCCCAGTCCCCCCACGCATCATAAACAAGGACTTCATTCTCAAGTGCTTGTAGGATCACTCTAAGGACCTCTACAAAGAAGATTTTCATTATACAAACTTGAAATTGTCAAAATCTAGCAAATTAAGGCCATTTTTTTTTTTCCAAAAAATCCTTTGTATGTGTCAAAATCATATTTTTCAGGTGGGAAACAATGTGAAAATTCTTCACACAAAAAGAAACATTGGCTAAAAGAAGAAAATGAGCCCAAAGGACCCTAGGACCCACCGGGCCCATGCATAAATAATCAATGACTTTATTCTTATGCGATTATAGGATCACTTTAAGGACCCCTACTTATGGTAGACTTTTTGCAAAGCAAATTCTGTTGGTAAAAGTTGAAATTGTCCAAGGACAAGAGGACAAAACCAATTTCAAGGACCCTTTGTAGTTGTTCCACTAATTAGTGGCTAAACATTATCCACCTTCAGAACACGCAAGGAAAGATGTATTCCATGCATTCCGTCGGTAATGGTTATCATGATCTTCTAGTGATGTTTGCTTTGTGGAGCCATAGCCACTTATGTGTAGGGTAAAGCTCAAGGGAGTGGGCTTATTGGAATAAGGCCCTTGTGAGGTGGAGCTGAACGTGGGTCAGATTCCCATAAAGCTCGATGGAGCTTTACATGGCATAAAACTCAAGTGCATTTTTATTTATTTATTTCCCCATGATGCTTGGTGGGTACCTATTAGATACCCATTGGGTATCATGAGAAAAAAAAAGAGTAAAAAATGTTTACTAGGATTATATTTTTTGAAATGCCCATTGGCTTTTTACGATTTGGAAGGTATCCTTTGGATGCACTAGAAAAGCCGCACAAGTTTTTAAGAGATGGCTATCATATGTGAAGATGAGACACTAGTTTAATACATATTTACACATATACTTACACATATGTTAGTGTGATCCACCATAAGTTGGAGAATTCACAAACAATGTTGCTTATTGTACAATTAACCGATATTGTGGGTTATTGGACCTTCACCATTATGCATATATGATAAATTATTAGAGCCAAAATAGACATCACATATGTGGGTTTATATGGCAATGGACTTGCATTTTGAACTGATTTTTCAACCTTTATTTTTAATTGCTCACACATTTATTAGTGTGGATTGCAATATTTTTGGACATATACTAAATACATATGATTGATAGTATTGTCGTTTGGATTCACAATTCACAATATTTTTTTGTTACAAATCATGTCTTAGCCTGTCAAAGTGTGATTTGGATCTATTAGCAAATCTATCTATGAAGGAAAGTAATTTGTTTGTTGTTTGTTTGTTTTGATTGTCACATCAAAATCTCCCAAGCCATGGTGCCTCTTGTTGTGCTCTTGGTATTATTGGAAAGCCTTAATGTATAAAGGGTGCACAAAATTGGTTTCATAATGTTTCAACCTATGGTGTAGAAATTAACAAATATACAACAATTTTTCCACTAAAAAAGTTCATTTAAATAACAACTAAATGTTATAAAAGAATTTGGGCACACTTTTGGTATTGTTCGAAAGCCCTCGAGGACTAAGATTTAGTGAAGGTGGTTCGAAAATTTTTGTACTTAAGGTGTAGGAGATATTGAATTTTGAATACTTTTTGTCATTTGAAATTAACTTAAATTTAAAAAATGAGTTTGAAAGGAAAAATTAGTTGAGTGACTAGTTCATACTTGAGACAAAGAAGCTCCACTAATGTGAGTTTTTGTAGATGTGGATTTCTAATTTTCATGAAGCTCTTTGACATCATACTTCTAACAACCACAATATCTTATATTATTAAGTAGGGTTGCCAATCAATGTGTTCTAGGGATGTCCCTAGGATGAGCCATGAACTTCTAAAATGTCCCCAATGCCCATATGGGCATCCATGTCAAAATGTAGGTTTAGAACTTGGGTCAATTATAGTTCAATGGACATTTTGGTTTAGCTTGGATTACATTAGGAGAATATCAAGAACACCATATTCAACATAAGCAACAAGTCCAAAGAAATGAATAAGCATTGGGAGCATGGGGAGAATGCTAAGAAACACCAAGGAACATTGGAAAGTGTCAAGGAGCATGCCAAGATTGTTGGGTAGAATGATAGGATAATTAAAGACCAATTTTACAAATTAAAAAAAAAGAAAAGAAAATGATGACATCCTTGTCCCCCTCCCATTAATGATCACTCATTAATGGCCGGCCACAATAACTATCACAACTATTGCCCCTCCCCCAATAGCTAGGGCACCCTACCATAACATTGATGGGACTTTGAAAATTTGATCCAAGAATGTAGTGACCTTAGGAATGGCATGCATGGTAATAGCTAACCCCAACAATATCTTCATATTAATGAACAAAAACAAGTTAAATTTGATAGATTTTATTATGGGTGCATCTAATGCCATCTTTAGGTGGAAAATGTGACATACAAAGAACACACATTTTATAATCATAAATATTCAATTAGGCTTAATGTTTCTTTTAGTTTTTATCATTGATCTCCTTATCAATTTGGTAAACTCCAAATGTCTCTTGAGGCTATGGTTAAAATAAACATGCAAACATTGCAAAAGACCTTCAATGCAAGATACCAAAGGTAGATTTGAAAACATTTATATTGTAAGGTTTTTGAAAACATTTATATTGTAAGGTTTGTTTAATGAACCATACAATGCAGATTAGAAAAATGGAACATATTCTTGCTAGATTTGAATTGTAATCTGGTGAAAACATAATTGAGCGTAATTATTTTGGTTGTACTTGCAACACTAAAACTAGCCCAATACTAATGTGACTTTATTTTCAATTTGATTGACTAGGATGTTAAAAATGTGTGGTAAGGTTTAAGTTCATTATTACCATATTGACATGGTGTTGCAATCAGATTTGCATTGATTTGCTTAAAGGAGGGCTCAATTTGGAGGTTTCAAGCAAGTATATTTTGAATTTTTTTAAGTTGCTAAAATACCCATTGTGCTTATGAATTTTTTCCAATGAATCCAAAGCTAAGCTTTTGTACATGACTTTTTAAGATCAAATTGATCTAATGCATGCCAAAATTTGAGCTAATTTGGTGTAAGTGTCCAGACACACAATTTTTTGGAAAAAAATTAACCCATTACACTTTTGAATTGAAAATGTTCATTTCAAGTTATGGATTTCAAAATTTTAAAAATGCAATGGGATGATGCATTCAAGGATAGTTGTGGGAACATTTCATTTTCAAACATTTAATTGACTTTTAATGTACTCCTTTCTATGGACAATTTTAAAAAAACTTGATTTCAATGAATTATTCTAAATAAATATGAAATCACGCAACTACAATTTTTAGGTACTTAGGTATGGATGTCTAAGAGATGATGTTTTTTCATTTTTTGAAAGCATAAAGTTTGATAGTACTAACAACATGTGATGTGTTGAGTTGTTTCCTTCGGATAATTATCACTACATCCAAAATATAATCAAAGTATAATGTAATCATACCCAAATCTAAAACAATATTAGAATTAGAACGTTACTATCATGTAGAGTGTGATTTCATGTTTCAAAGTCCATTAGGTCCTTACATCATCAAGTTGCCATTGAGTACTTTGTTAAGGACAATTAGAAAACTTCCATTTTGGAATATAGCACTTTGGTGCTCTCAATCACACAAGTTTCACATAACTTTAGATTTGAAGCCTTGGAAGGTGTTGACCCCATCAATACAAAAACACACTTACCATTAAACAATGTACTCCAACAATGTCCTCCCCCTTCAAGTTGTTTTATGTCATGAAAAAATTCATGATCAACAAAGTTGAATTATTAGCTCCAATCTAGATAACATATGCTACACATTCAATAACAAAGGTATCCTTTCATCGTACAATGTAAGCATGCACATTTGCCCAAGTTCCATTGCCCATATGGATGTAACTTCATCCTAAGGGATACAAACTTGGAACTCTGGGTAGTAATTTTAGTAACCTTTAGAATCTCATTATCCATGTTTTCTACCTTTCCCAACAACCTCATTAGTTTGGTAATGTTCTTTGGGGATAAATATTGGAAGGTTTCAAGAAATCAAATGTAATAGCTTAAAATCCTTGTAATTTGTCATTGGCTTACCTTTCCTTTATAGGCTAAAAATGGTTAAAAACCATTGCAAATTATATAAAATTTCATTTTTCAGGTCCTTAATTATTGCTTGATCAATACTAAATTGCTAGAAGACAATTGATGTGGAAATCTAAACATAAAAAATTTCATGAATTTTTCATGCCCACCTCTTAAATCCATGAACCATGGACCATTAAAAGATTTTAATAAGATAAATTTTAATTTATAGAGTTTTTTTTAGCCATGCCAAAAGCTTTTCCTTCTTAATTATAGTATATACATAATGTTTGATAGAAGTTAGGAATTCAATCTCATTTTAAATGGATTCTCCCAGTGCATTTTTATAGGCATATGATTGCATACTAAGGTCAAGAATTTAGGCACATGTGGAATCCAATGTTAATTAAAAAAAAGATTTTTTACACTTATAATCTAAATTATAGAAGCCACATGGCAAGGAGTCATTGGAAGGACATTGATAACCCTAGCTTAATGTTTCAAAATCTTATATTTGAAGGATCAACATCTAGATTATTAATTCCAATCAATCAATGAATTTATAAAAAAATTCCATATTCAATGTACATTTGAATGTTTTGGTTGTCAACATCCTTCCAAAAATTCTTTTGTTGTATCATTGTCCCCACATGATACTCCATGCCAAATTATAGGCTAAAATGTGCATTGTTTAAAGGCATATTCAATCCATATTCATATGTTAAGGATTGTAATTGGGTTTGTGACATCATTTAAAAATTCTACCTTCTAGCAAAATGATGACATTTTATCATGAAAATTTCAAAAAAAATTCTAGAAATATTCCGGGAGATAAATCCTTTCCGAATATGTCAATTAATATTCCAATTCATATTTTACCACACTTATTTTTAATCTATAAAAAATACCACAATGACACCAAAAAAATGGACTATATAATGTACTTTCACCAAGCCCACAACTCCTAAAACTTGCAATTGGTGTCAATTAAGCACTTCTTCCACTTTTGGGACTAGGAACAAATTCATTTTCGATAACAAGGGTTTCAAGGATTCTAACATCTATGTTAAAATTTTGAGGTGGAATCATTAGCAATTTAGGGGCTTGCACTTGGTTTCTTTGTGTACCCATGTTATTGGATTCATGTGCATTACAACAAATGGACCTATCAAGTGCAAGACTATCCACCAAGACACCAAATAAGCATTGAAACTTGAAATTATTTGGAGTTTGTATGCATGGAAGCATGGTTGAAACCATTAGCATTCTCTATTTTGTAATTTGTAATTGCAAGTAGAACTTGTAAAATAGAAAGAAAACCACGTCAATATTTAGATAAACAATGAGTGTGTGCATGTTAGAATGTTACATACAAATCACTTACCTTGCACAAACACATTAAGAAATTATGAACATAACTGTAAAAGATATGTATGCTAATGATTTGGTGATTGCAAGTAATAAATAGACACTTTTTCTTCACATACACAAACAAATTATTGGTTACACAACACAAAGTGCACACAATTAATGCATTTTGTAGCCAACACGTTTGTGACGAAAGAGCTGAAAGTTTGAAATTAAAACAAGACCATGACAAAAAGTTGAGCTACATATCAAAGTTCAAACATAGTGGTGAGTTGATAATTCCACACATTTAAAGCATGAACAATATGAACAATGATAGTTATATGAACAAGTTGCAAAATCATGAAATGACAATGCACATTGCACACAAGTGTCAAACACATATAAAGACCATGAAAATGAGCAAGACTTTAGAAAATTTGTAAACCTTTGAAACTTGAAAGTTGAAGCACCACCTTAAAA
>Ga0116231_10009666_pt1 | contig 16083 bp, 11 predicted proteins | sample S1TSphgellanicum_2_FD_89695 | JGI IMG/M metagenome (GOLD analysis project Ga0116231, IMG submission 89695) | Host-associated microbial communities from peat moss isolated from Minnesota, USA - S1T2_Fd - Sphagnum magellanicum MG | ecosystem: Host-associated > Plants > Peat moss > Unclassified...
AATTTAAATAACAATTTTCAGAATTGAAATGTTAATTTTCATATTCAAATAAAAATATTCAAAATTGAAATGTCCATTTTTAGACTCAATTACTAATTTTCAGACTTGAAGTATTAATTTTGAGAATCAAAAATAATAATTTGGAATTTAAATTTCAGGTTCATATCAAATGATTATTTAAAATTTAAGTGAAAAATTTTCAGAGCTGAAATATAAATTTTCATATTCACATTGAAATATTCAAAATTAAAATTTCCATTTTTATGATCAATTAATAATTTTCTGAATTGAAATACTAATTTTTGGATTTGAAAATATTAATTTAGAATTCAAAATCTATTTTTAGATCAAATAAGTGTTTTTGAATTGAAATTGAAAATATCATATTCAAATCAAAATTTTCAAATTCAAATAATGTTTTAAACAATTGAAATAATAATTTTCAGATTCAAATATCAAGTTTCAAATTATAATATTTATTTTAAAAATTAAAATAATAGTTTTCATAATTGAAATATATCAATTTCCAGATTTGAATAAAAAATTCAAAGTTCAAATATTAATTTTGAGATTCAGTATATGAACAATATACATATGTATGCATATTATATATATATATATATATATATATAGTACATACATTAAAATACACGCCTATGTCATTGTAGAATACCTTTAAGATGCAACTAATTTGGTGACTATTGTGACTAATGGAACATATTAACCTATTAATGGATGAAAATAAATGTAAAATTGATGCAACCAATAGGATGAAATTTCTAATAGTTGCATCGTAGTTGTGAAAATGACCAAAATAGTTGAAAGTTGGTCTTGTAGTTGCAAATGTTCCCAAATCTAGTCGCAAATGACTACAAGTCGCATGTAGTCATAAATGGAATGATTACATTTTGACTGATTTCTACTAATGTAATTCTTCATCAACACCCAAGTAATTCATATCTCCCATTCATTTAACATTGTCTAATACCACATTACTAACTCCTTTTTACCCTAATTTCGTTAAGATTTATACCTCTATTATTTCTGAGTCAAAGTGAATTTCTTTGTTGTGTTGTTTCATACAAGCTTCTACCTCCTACTATTGTACATTTCCTTCTTCTTAATGCTATTGAACTTAGATTCTTCATTTGCAGTAAAATCTCCTTCTCAAATTGCTAATGGTATGGTAGTTTTTATGGTTACATTAATTTTCCTTGCAAATTGATGACTCCCACTACATTGTTTTCTAATTATTGAGGTTCTTCATCATATTCACCTTTACAAACAATAATTCAATCCCCAACTATATCTGTTAATTTTTCCACTTCTACAACCCCCTCCATCCCAATGTCACTAATTTTTTGATTTCCTACATTACTTTACTCTTCATTCGGGCTTATTATCTCTTCATCTAGTTCTTCAACAAGAATTACAATTGGATTTGGCCTCTACTCACTAGGTTTCTCAACACCCATTCCCCACAACCTCAATCACAATGCCCCATGCTTCAACAAACTTACCAATATCCCCTTCTTGAGGCATGGTTAACTTTGAATTGGTAAAATTTCATTATATATTCATATTACCTTATTATTATTTCCCTATGCATGTTCGTTAAACATCATTAATTGGAAATTTTGTTTAGACCATAATTTAATTTTAAATTATGTAAGGTCTTCTCTTAAGCATGTTGTTTTTTGCCAAGATTTTAGTTCCATTCACTCAACTTCAAGGTTAATTTAATATGTGATGTTTCTACTCTGGCACTAACATTTTTTCTCAACCATCTAGGTACCAACTTAATTTTTTAAAAAAATAAATATGCACCTTTTTGTTTTGTCAATCCTTTTCATTGACGCACTCCTAAGTCCCGGGTTGAACCCACTTGAGGGTCCCATTGTGTTTAGTTGCGAAAAGTTGGGACTTGAAGGGCGTTCCCGACTTCCAGCACTAAAGAGGGGTAGAGGGGCGTGCTAGAAGTCCCGGATTAGACTAGGAAGATGGACTAGAAGATCAAGCTTGAATTTTGCATCCAAAACCAACCACAAGAGGGTTAGTTAGCATTCGGGAACACCCTTGGGTCTTGGGACAAGCCATGGGCAACTTGGACTACTTGACTCACCACAGCCCGGACTCAAGGGAAGCCACCACCTTCCCCCATATAGTATTCTCTGCGTCTCACCGCGGAGACTACATCCGAATGGCTTTTTTTCCGGGGACTCCCAAGTTGGAGTCCCGAAACTGTCCTGGGTTGGAGTCCCGGGACTTTGGACAGCCATAGCTCCTCGCCCTGAATTTGGATCGGGACGAGCTCTAAACCAAAGTTGTAGCTCTCGTTGAGAGCTTTCCAACGCCATGTTGCACTCCTTGAGGCAACGTTGGGAAGAGGTCGATTCCTGACTTTTAGTGGTCGGGAGCCCTTCTTTTGCCCATAACTTGGGCCACGATGTCCAAATGGGCAATGCGAGGCCATTTTGGACATCTACGCTTCAAGAACTTTCCATTGATATAAAGAACGCACCAAGGCGAGAAGATTTGACCTCTCAAATCGTCTTCTGAATTTTTGGGAGTCCTGGAGGACTCCATTTTCCCACTTTTGGGAGTGTGAGTTGCATCCTCACACTTAGTCCCAAAGTGGGGTTACGACATTCATACTCCATCTTTTGATTGAAATGTTAAAGTCCAAACATGGTGTATTAGACAAACATATATATATATATATATATATATATATATATTTGGCATGCATTTGTTTATATAATCTTCAAATGAATCATCTTCTTCTGTATTATTTGGATTTATTTCATTGTTAAACGACCCTTCAGTGCATATTGGTTTCACAAGGCTTTGAAACATTATAGTATTGTTGAATTGCTAATTGTTTCCATCTCCAATCCAAAATATCTCTTTTTCTTATGTTTATGTTGATAAAGGTCTTAAGATAATCAATTTTTTCCTTCTTCAATGTCAACATGTAAATATCTTTTGGTTTGATGTACGTATTTGAATAACTCCTTTCACCTTGCTAGCATTTGTTGGTTCAATATCACATTATTTTGCCAACAACCATTGTTGCAAGCTTGGCATTAATTTTTGATTTGCTAACTTTCATGGGCTCCATGTTTTCCTTTCGCATGTCAATGTTGACATAAAGAGTTTGCATGCTAGCATATTGATCATCCATGGCTTGCACTTCATTAGGTGTTGCATTTTCTTGTGAAAAATTAACTAATTCCATTTTTTGTGCTCCCAAATCATCAACATGGGCTATGTTGTTGATGTTTTTCTTTCTTTTACATCCTCCAATTGCATATCCCCCTCTCGGAATGAAGGCAATTCCAAGTTGGGAATGGCCACTACTTCTTGAGGAACCTCTATTGTAAGCTCATCATGAGTTTTCCACTTGTCAACCATTATTGTAGGCTTGGCATTCTTCCTTAATGGTTTAGCTCCTAGTAACTCCTAGTAGCTCCATGTCTCTTGTTAACACATCTTTCATATTTGGCTCATTTTTGCCATATGACCAATTAATGTGCTCATTGGTTAAATTCATGGGTGCCTCCTCCTCAATCCCATTTGGTTGAAATGATAAATCATTGATTGATTCCAAACAAATATCATGTCTATGAACTTCCAATGACTTACACTTGAGTTCCATTCCTTGTAATTCTTTAATTACATCTTGATGAACCATCTTTTTCTTTTCTCATGGAGTTTGATGCCCTTGTGTAGGACTTACGTCTTTTTCTTTACATTCTCCTTTTAACTTCCTCACTCTTTGATTTTTGGTTGCTACACACACTTTCATCATTGGTTGATCTGAATCAACCTTAATAAGATTCACTCCAAATTCAAGTTTTAACTTCATGGCATCTTCTTCTATGATTTACTTCCACATAGGACAATCCTTTTTGACCAACCCATCCTTTCGACAACAAAAACATTTCCAATCATAATGTTGCTTAAATCTTTTATCATGATTATCACCATGTTGGCTATATTTGTTGCCTTGGTTTTCATCTTTACCAACTTGATTATTTTACCAACCTTGGCCTCCCTTTGTTTGATTATATTTTTGTTTGCCAAACCATCACTACAATAAAAGGTGACCCTGTACATCAAGTGATTTCATTAGGTTTTGAGTGAATTCACTAGTTGTAATGAATAAGGACTAATGAAGAAGCAATAAATTCATCTAGTCTAGTGAATGGGGACTAGTGAACTACACCCACATTTTGTAGTAGTGCATCTTTGGTTATTTATCATCATGTAATTTTGTTGTCATCACGTAGGTACTTTTACCTATGCCACTTGAATTAGTACAATCTCCCCTTGTGGACATCTTCCACTCCTTGACATACTTGGACAATGATCACTATGGTGATCATTACACTTGCAAATATGGCACAACTTTTGTAGGAGTTTACATTCTTTAATATAATGACCTTCATTATAGCAATTTTGACAATATATTCCTCTTTAAAATGTTTCAAATTTCATTTTTCTTCTAAACCTCCTTGTCTTTTCGTAATTTTCATCATCATAATCAAATTCAAATTCATCACTACAAAAACCTTCATGGTGTCTAACCATTTGTCCCTTCCTTTTCATGGGCATTTCTTGTTCAATTACCATTGTTGAATTTACCACTTCAATTAAAGTTTTTTGTGACATACCAATAATTGCCACCTACAATTTTGTATGTAGGCTATTTTTAAATGTCTCCCTTAAATTAATATCATTTTTTTGTTGGGGGAGAATTTCACAAATTCGTAAAAATTGATCATAATAATCTTCCATAAATTCATATTTCTTTTGTTTTACATAACGTAAAGCAACAATTGCTTTGCCATCACTTCCACCTTCATTAAATCTTGAAACGAAAGCTTTTTGTACATCATCCTAGGTTAATGTTGGATTTGTTATTTCATAATGAGCAAACCAATTTATTGTTCTTCTTGATTTCAAAGTGTTAGGAAAATATTGAAACTTATGGGCTTCAATATTTTCACCATTTGTCACACAAACCTTGGTGAATTGATGAAGGTGAGATATTGGGTCATCATTGTCATGAAACTTTGGTAATTGTATTTGTAATACATTCGGCACAATGGCTCCAACAAGGGGAATTACATTTAAATTTGGAATTGATTTACAATTTGTTTCCAAATTTAGTGGTTGAGTTGTTTTTGCAATTGAATTTTTTTGAAAGGCATCTGTGACCAAGTTTTGTGTTATTGGGTCTTTGCCATCACTAGCATCATTGGTTTTTGAATAAGGTGGATCGTGTAAATATGTCATCATCACCTTGTTTCCTTTGGGTGGAGGTTGGCATCATTCTTTTGTCACCCAATGTTTTGATGACTAAATTGAATGGATTACATGTTCCAATGTTGTCATGCCAAGTTGGACAATTGGAAACAATCTTTCCTTATCTCTTCCTCTTAATGCGGTTGAATTTATTTGTTCCCTTTTTGCTTCATTGATAAATGAGTTAATCTTTTGACTCCTATTATTGCTTGTGTTGTTGACATTATTTCTTTTTTTTTCCAAAGGTTGTAACATATAACATTTTGATGACAAACCAAATAAATTTGAATATTTCCATCTTTCACAATATTCAAATTTTGTATTTCCAAGTAACATGTTCTCCCTAGATTATTCCCATTGTTGCCTTTTTATGAATCTTTCAAGCAATTGTCTCCTTTATAATCCCAATACTTTCCAGATGTCAAATATATGTATGGATGTAACTTTCTACATTATTTCCTAGAATCCTCACTTAACAATTCATGATTTGGTAGAACTAAGGATTTAATAACAATTTTTGTAAAAGTTTAAATAGAGGTTGAAATTATTGATTCCCTTTCAATTTCATGACATAATTATCAAGCTTGAATAGAAATGACCATAATAAACCAAACTTTCCACTTTAAATTTATTTTTGCACCATTGATTGACCTCCCATGATATGTTTATCAATGCTTACAAAAACCATAAAATAACATAATGAACCCATCTTTATGTATGTTTAACACAATAAATTTAGTTTTTTTTTCTTTTTTTATTATCCCAATATGGTCGCCAAATGTTAATGATATATTTTTACACCCTAATTAAATCATACATGTGTAAAATGCATCAATTATGGATTCTTGCCCTTCTCCATTGCTACAAATACCACATACCCATAGCAATAAAGGCATACAAATTATGTGTTAAACAATATCTATTCAATAGTTATTTGGGTGGAACTTTACCCATACATGCAAATATATTTATCTTGAAATACACAATGTTGTGCTTACACACACAAATTCATACACACACACATACATATAAACACACCACATGAACATGCACAAATGTTTCCCTTGTTTATTATTCCCAAAATAATGTAATGAATTGTTTTCATATTATATATATTGTGTAGAAAAACACATAAATTTTCAAAGTTCTAATTTTGCATAGTTACACTATTTTCCACTACCCCTAATCTTCTCCTTGCTCTCGGGTGCAAATGAAATACAATGAGCTAACATGATTACTTTATAAGAAAAAAAATGTATGTCCATTTTCCCAAAAAAAACTTTTTCATATGAATGAATTTTGAAACAATTTTTTTTTGCAACTTGTTATAATAAATGCTTATAGTTGTCCAAGTACATGACATGTTTTTTTTTCATAAATTTTGAATAAATATGAATTTTTGAAAGTGTCTTGAATCCTTGTAAATTCATTGTTTCATTGTTTAAAATGATAATAATTTCAAATCATAACGGCCATATTCACTAGGATACCATTTTCTTGCCACAAGGCTCAAGGACTTTGTTCTTGTTATTTTCCAAATACAAATTTAAATGGAATAAATTTAAGTGAGAGATATTGGATAAGTCAAATTATGATAATTTTCATGGTGGTGGTGGTTTTTCACATGCATATGTAATTATGCATAAATATTTTGTTAAAAAACCAAAAATGTAAAAAATGAATACATAAGGTTTTATATACAACTTAACATGTTTCCTTGCATGAAAATTTCCTTCACATTTTGTTGGCACTTGGGGCCACAAATTTTAAGCCTAGTGAATAGAAAAAATCAACCGAATGGGAAAAAAAAAGAATCATTTTGCTTGTAGCCCTTTTAGAATGGATTCTGTAATTTTCAAAAAAATTATATCTTACATTATTTAATCAAATGCATTATATGAACATTGCCAAACATAAATGTATGCATTATTTATCCATGAAAAAAATTTGAAATCAATTGCATTGTTTAATACATTCCTTTTGATTCCTTTTAGACAAAAATTACAATTAATACAAGGACTCAAATTGTTTAAAAGCACTCAAAAGAACATCAATATTATATCCAAATTATTTTTGGATTTTTTAATTAGATTAACATGACTTCATTCTTGTAATAGTCATATACCAATCCACTATAATCATGAAATAATAAATGTAATAAAAATCCAAAATAATCCTTTGTAGTCATTTTTCTATTAGACCATCCTTTTTTATACCTTGATTATGAATATGCCTTAACCAAAAAAAATTTAAACATTTTTATGTTCTCTTGTAGAATAAACTACAAATTTTCTTAACATATCATGTACATTTTATTTAATTTATGTGTGGCAAAGGACTTTTGAAATTCTCAAACATTGGATCAATTTTGAAAAGTTCTTTGAATTTTTAAAATTTTAGAATTCCACATATTTTGGGGTATGATTGTTTTTTCAATGTGGCTAATAGGTCTTTATCCTCTTAATTTTTTTCCCATCAAATGTGTTTTATTATATGAGTCCTTTTAATATTCCTTTGCAAAATTAACTCCTATCTAATGCCATAGGTGTTCACTTTCAAAGGTCCTAAATCAAAACTTAAACTTACAATTTCCTCAAATGGATTTTTGGTTTGAATTCCTTGACATTCATACGAATGAAAAAGTAGTAACGTACCATGATTGTCATGGCTTTAAATGGAAAAACATAAATATATATTTATCCAATTTTGACTATTTTTCATTGCGATCCAACACCCTTTTTGGCTCATTGGATTGTGACTACACCCTTTCCTATTTGTTTTTTTTCTCCTTTCTACCTTCTTTCCTTCTTCTACTAGAGTTTCTTCTTCCACACCTAAAAAGCCCCTTCCATAGCCTTCCTAAAACTCCTTTATCCTTGCACCAATATGCCTTTTAGTAGTTCCATGAGATAGTTATGACCACCTAATCATCATGTCAACACAATCATACTATAAGTTATATTGACTCACTAAATTGTCATGACAAATTTAAGATATAACATTACTACTCTTGGCCATTCCTAGGGACTTCATGGGCTCTTCTCTACATGAATATTACTTTACTGTATGCCATAAACATTATTTCCTTAACATCATCTTCAATAGAATTGGGTGGTAAAAATTACTCATTACTCACCTCTTTCCTATGTGGAAGAGGTGTACTTGTGTGAGGTGAAGATGAGTGCTTTACTTTGTCCCCATGTTCCTTTGGCTTATTGCACACAAATGAGGAGGTAAGTTCGTAATCCTATTCCCCAGTCACCCAAACAACAAACATCAGTCTAGTATTTTGTCAAGTTCCTACTTCTAAATCTATCAAGTAATTATATTAGTCAACAACTGATAAAAGTCCAAGAAACTTGATATGAAAACCTTAAGATTCAAAAATAACCAAAACAAAAGCATCACTAGCGCAAGGACTAACATGCACTATAAAGTGCAAACCTGAACATTCATTGGACATCAAGCATGCCACTTACCATTCCCATGTTCCCTTCAAATTATGATTCATCAATGCCAACATATGCATTCATTACCTGTGAAATAGTTGCACCACCATGCATATTAACATTTTATTTAATAATAATAAAAAATTTAGACATAATGGATGACATATCCTTTTGGCCCTTCACAAGTTCATTAGTTGTCTTAAATTTTATCTCCTCATGGTTAACCTCCACAAATTCTAGAAATATACTTCAAGTTCATAAATATGCCCACTATTGTTTGATTTCAAGTGTCCAACAATATTTGTGTCATCCTCCTATAAACCAAACCAACCATCAAGCAAAGTTTTGGAAAATTTTGAAACCTTGTTTACGGGTACATGCAAGGTTGAGTGGCTCACTTTCATGATATATTGATATTTTTTTCTTGGGCACCCTTTGTTCAAATGTGTATGGTAATTAATATATTAATATATATATAATAATTGGTAATTGAAATTAGACCAACAACTTCATTATGAACACATCCATGTAGTTATTTTTTTGAAAAAAAATTCATTCATTAATAGTAATGGACTTTTAAAGTCCAAAAATAGGGATTGGTCAATTGGATTCAAAATTTTAAAATGCAAAAATTTGTATTGATTTCCATTCTATATGTGTTATATAATGATTCAATATAGGTTATAATATGAAATGAGAAACTCAAATGAAGAATCCTTCCCATGAAAATTTTAACCAAATGATAGTTATGGACTTTTAATGGTCAAAATTGAACCATATTTTCATAAGTCCATAAAAGGCTGCAATTTGAATTGTTTTTCAATTTTTTTCCCTCACAAAAGAATGTTTCCACAAATCTACATGGGGTGCTATTAATATGAACTCCTATCACTCCATGAAACATGTTTGAGTAATAAAATTAAAATTAGATTACAAGCTCATCATTGAGCCAATGTTGTTTTTGGATTTTTATGGAGTACAAAATTTGTCAATAATGAGACATTCAATCTTACACCCACCTTTACACATGGATCTTTAATAAAATTGATAATTCACCTATTGTAGTAAAATTAAGTACATGTCAAATCTAAAAGTGGTGATTTATGATTACAATTCCAAAATTCAAAATAGACCAAACATCTGAAACACATGTGATTCAATTAGAAGTCAATCAAACATTTTGGATAATACCTCCCTGTATGAATTAAACACTAGACCTACATATGAGATATTTAGCTTTTGGTAATCACAACCAAAACTAAGAAATTTTGTGTGCCATGTTAAAAAAATCGTAATCCCCCATAATACATACATTGAAAAACTAGAATTTTACATGATCTATGTAGCAGGAAAAGACAACAAATAGCCATGTTGTTCAACATTATGTGCATTTAAATTACAAGGCAAATAGGCTTTTTGACCTCATCATGATCCTCCACCTCTACTTTTTTGTTTTTTTCACATTTAGCTTGCAACTTTTACAATGTGAGGAGTCTACCCAACTCTTGCTCCTGCATTCCCACCAAATCCCATGACAATAAAAGAAATTATGTCTTTTAGAACCAAGAAACCTATGATAACAAGTCCTAAATGACTATATGTATGATTTTAGTCATAAACAATTACTTCAGATCCTATGTGTAAAAATTTATAGTCACACATTAGTGGGGCATGTGAATAGTAGATGATGAGGTGGTAACAAGATGGGGGATGTTAGTTTTCATCACTTTTATTTCATCTATATGGCATCCATGATTAATGACAAAATGAAGTGGATGTCCAATTTGTCATTACATTGATTAAAAAATGACTATATAAGTCATTTAATATGAACATAGACAACCTTACCCCCACCCCCCACCTACCTATCACCTACCTACCTACCTATTTACCTACCCACCCACCCATCCGCCACCTACTTACCTACTACCCATTTACTTACCCACCAACCCACCCACCCACCCACCCACTCCCCACTTACCTTCCCACCAACCTACCCACCCACCTATCTACCCTCCCATGCACCCACCCACCTACTTACCTACTACCCTTTTACCTACCCACCAACCCGCCACCTACCTACTTATTTCCACTTAACTACCCACCACCTACCTACTTACTACCCATTTACCTACCCACCAACCCACAACCTACCTATCTACTACCCACTTACCTACCCACCCATTTACCTACCCACCAACCCACCACCTACCTACCTACCTACTACCCATTTACCTACCTACCTATTACCCACTCACCCACCCACCTACCTACCTAGCCACCCACCCACCCATCCACTTACGTACCTACCCACTCACCAACCTACCTATTTTGTCAACCTACCTACTTACTTACCTAACTTTTATTTCCTATTTCCTTAACCTATCCATTTCCTACCTATCATCCAACCACTTGCTACCTACTTCATAGTCTTGTAGTGATATGAAATAAACATGTGAAATAAAAAACTTGACTGAAATTGAACACCTTTTGATATTGGAGTCCATTGGTAAGGGCTTGGTTTATCATTGTGAAGGTGAAGGGTTCAATTCCAAATACTTGCAATCTATGTGCATTCCTAAGGGGTTAGGGTAAGTAGGTTAAACTAAGGTAGTTACATAGTAGGTTACATAGGTTACGTAAATCAAGTTAAGTAAGTTAATTTACTACATATCTACCTACCTACCTACCTATTAAAAAAACTTTGTGTCTACTAATCATATTTTAATCATTCATTATATGACACTTCAACATTATATATAGTTTGTCCTCTATGATTTGTTGTTAATGATTATACTATGAAAAGTGCCATGTCAAACATTAAATGACTACTTGTCTTTTGTTACTTGTCCAATACAACTAAGGGCCTTTAATCATATAATGTCCAGTATGACTACAAAATTAGTCATAGATTTAAGAATTTCTTCTAATGTGAATTGGAAATCAAATGAAATAATTAAATTAAATTGAGACATTAGAAAGTGAGATAGACTTTTGGAATTTGACATTGTTACAAAATTATACTTACCATTCTCTTTTCAATACCAATGTCACATGCTCTTCCAACACAATTTGGATTTTTTTTGCAAGCTTTGAATTCTGGCCATTCTGCCAACCCTTTCAATTATTGTTTCTTAGTTCAATACTACACACAATGATTCCAATGTGCCTCACTACAATTATGAGGTTAACCGCCACCTTTCTCAAAAAAACATTCAGCCACCCACACCTACTTTTAAACACAATGGCAACTTTCTCCTTCACATACTTAAATGCCAATGGGTGGTTAAAGTAGTCAAATTGTTGGTCCAAGGCATCTTTAACTACTTCCAATTCTTTCGTTGGCTACCTGCGAATATCATCAATTGCAGGATTCAATTTTATTACATAACCTCACAAGGTTGTTAACTAAGTGGTCCTACCATCACCTATGGGCCTCCCATACGCATTGCAATGCACAATTAGCATTGAATTTTTGCCTTTAGGAATTAGCTCAATCCTTAGCCTTAATTTTCATCACCTTATTTAAGGTTTTGTGCTTAGCTTTATGGATATTAATTTTATTTTGGGCCCTAATGACACCACCCCACTATCAAGTTGGGCAGAAGTAGTTCCACATGTACCTAACTACAACACCAACACAACTAATTTTCCTTAACATGTTAGTTGGATGTTGAAGGGTAGTGAGGATGTTGTTTGCAAAACCTCTTTCATGCATTTGAAGGTGAGTTGAAAATGACCTTCTTACTCTTAATATTGTACTTTGCCAACTCATACCCTAACATATGTGGAATTGTAAAACTTCAAAAATTCAAAGAACTTTCCAAATTTTGATCCAAAATTTTAGAACTTCAAAAGTCATTTGCCTTACATAAATGGGATAAAATGTACATGATGTGTTAAAAAAAGTTGTAGTTTATTATACAATAAAACATAAAAATGTAGAAAAGTAAAAATTGGTTATGGTTTGAAATTATTATCATTTTTAAAAACAAAACACTAAACTTATAAGGAATTAGGACAATTTCAAAAATTCATATCTATTATGATGAATAAAAAAGCATGTCATGTACTTGGATGATTATAAGCATTTATTATAACAAGTTGCAAAAACATTGTTCAAAAATTCATTCACATGAAATTTTTTTTTGGGAAAACAAACATGTATTCTTTTCATAGTAATCCCATTGGCTCATTGTATCCCATTTGCACCCTAATAGGTAGTAAGTAGGATAGGTACTAGGTAGGTTAATTAATTTGTTGTGTGAATATGTGATCATGTTTTCATATGAATGAATGAATTAATTAGATTAAGTACTTAATCAATTAATTAGATAGGCTAAGTGGTATGTAATATGTAGGATAGGCATTAATAGGTAGTAGATAGGTAAATTATAAGTTAAGTAAGAAGTATTTTATTTTGTGGATATGTCGTAGTGTTTTTGTATTATTTGATTAATTAATTAGTTATGTTAAACAATTCATTTATTAAATGTAGGCTAGGTAATTATTTTATTAAGTAGGTTAAGTAATAAATATAAATATGTAACCTAGGTAGTACATGTAATAAATAGGATAGGCATTAGTAGGTAGTAGGTAGGTAGGTTATAAGTTGAGCAAGAGGTATTTTATTTTGTGGATGTCTTAGTGTTTTTGTATTAATTGTTTAATTAATTAACTATGTCAAATTCTTATTTTATTAAATGTAGGCTAGGTAGTATATAGTAAGTATGTAGCCTAGGTAGTATGTGATAAGTAGGATAGGTAATAAATAGTAAGTATGTAATTAAGGTAATATTAGTAAGTAAGATAGGTAGTAAAATATAATTAAGGAAAATAATAAATATTTTATTGTGTGTATATATGATAATGTTTTTTTATGGGACAAAGGATGTGATAATGTTGTTGTGTTATAATGTTTCCCTTTCATTAGAATTTATCCCACATCGTTTGTTTACAACTTCAAACATGTAAAGTGTATAAGTAGGTAAAATAATGGACTAAATTCATGGTATGCATTATAAACATAGTGCATGTGCCATTTGGGATGCGCCAATCAAAAGGCTTGTCCCCAATAAAATAAATAGGATCCTACCTACCTATTTACAATAAAAGAAAAACATGTGTTTTCGAATACTCTTTGTGACTAAATTTTAGTCACAAGAAACATTTTGCAACTAAAATCCTTTTAGTCGCCTAAGACAAATCGCATGTGATAAACTAATCATAAATGACAAAGAGTATTGTATGAAAAAAAAAGTCAACAAATACATTTCATCCTTTGACTCCATTGTATACGTATCACATGCGACTAAGATGCAACTATTTTGGTCACAATAAAATGCAAATCATGTGTTACCACATGTCTTAATATATAATTATTTAAATGATGATTATGAAATAATCTAAGATGTTCAATTCAAATACTTGGATGATTTTATATTATGACACATGGCCCAATGCAAATATGCCACGTTATCAAAAAAAAATTAATAAAAATATTAATATTAGGTTGGTAGGTACCTAAGTAAGTACATAAATAGGTGCCTACAATCCTAACCTACATACCTACCTACCTACCTACCTAATTATTTAGGTAAAAATGTAAGTAGGTAGGTTTTACTTTCCTAGGCTAAATAATTACTCATATAGGTAAGTACTTAGGTAGGTAAATACATAAGCCGACCTAGATGGGTAGGTCAAACTAGATACTTACTTAGTTAAATAGATAAGTAGGTTGGAGAGGTAAGTACTTTAGAATTATGCATTATTTGTTTTTTTTGTTTTGGGTTGAGCCTTTTTATTAGCTCATCCCATGTGCATAAATTTCTTAATGTGAAATTGGATGTCCACACCCCCATTGTTTATATAATGTTTAAAATAGGAATGAAAAACAAACAATATGGGATAAGTTTTGAAATTGTAACTTCTTTACAAACTAAGTTGTAATTCCAAAACTTTCTTCATGCCTTACTTTCTTAGTTTTTATATTTTTAAAGAATTCAAGTACTAGATAATTAGATAATCATTTAATTAAAAATGATGAAATTTACATATATTTAAATTATAAACTATACATTACAAATATTCAATATTCATTATCAATTACTTAAATAAATAATAATTTCTTGGTATTTAACAAACTAGCTATCTAGTTATTCACAAATTATTAATGCATAATTTATAAATAATCAAATATTTTAAAATATTTTATCAATTTTTTGAATTTAATCGAATTATATATAATATAATTAATGTGAAAAAAATTTAATGATTATAATTCAAAATTAAATATTTAAAATATTTATTCTAAAATTATAAATAATGAATGAACAATTGTTATTAGAAAGTAAATTCTTACACGAAATTTTTAAAAATTATTATAGGTCAACTAATTTTTTTCTCTTGGTAATTATTAACTATAAATACAATAATTTGTTAAACATAACATTAATTTTCATAATTATTGTAAAATTACTATAAAATATTTATCATAGATGATTAATCATAGAATTTTTGAAGATGATATTATTATATAATAATTTGTGAAATTAAAATCAGTAAAATAATTATTTTAACTCCACTATAATTTTTTCAAATTTTTAATTCAGGTTTGAAGTTATAAATTAAAGAGTGTGAATAATTATGTTCAAGTAGAAAATAATTATGCACATATTAATTAATTCTTATCTGAAGTAATTACAATGATTCTAGAGTAATGTCACATTAATTTAATTAATTAATTTCTTCTAATATAAGAATATAAATTATATAATATACAAATCTATGTTATAACAATAATTACTTAGTGCCACTTAGATTTAATAAACATAATCATTTATAATTATTTATAAAAGTGATTTATTATGGATAACACTAGTACAAAAAACCCTTGAAACTCAATCAATAATTTTTTGAAATAAAATATAAATTTGAGAATCCAAAATTGTAATTTAAAATTCAAATATCAATTTTCAGATCAAATAAGTTTTTTGAAGTTAAATAACAAATTTCAGAATTGAAATGTTAATTTTCAGATTCAAATAAGAATATTCAAAATTAAAATTTTCGTTTTAAGACTCAATTAATAATTTTCTGAATTGAAATATTAATTTTGAAAACCCAAAATAATAATTTGGAATTCAAATTTCAACTTTCAAGTCAAATAATTCTTAAAATTTAAATTTTAAACTTCAAAATTCAAATATCAAATTTCAAGTTCAAATAAAAAATATTTAAAATGAAGTTGCCGATTTTTAGATTCAATAAAGTTTTAAAAATTGAAATAATAACTTTTAGATTCGAAAATAATAATTTAGAATTC
>Ga0116231_10009668_pt1 | contig 16074 bp, 10 predicted proteins | sample S1TSphgellanicum_2_FD_89695 | JGI IMG/M metagenome (GOLD analysis project Ga0116231, IMG submission 89695) | Host-associated microbial communities from peat moss isolated from Minnesota, USA - S1T2_Fd - Sphagnum magellanicum MG | ecosystem: Host-associated > Plants > Peat moss > Unclassified...
AAGCTCCAAGGTTGCCGGCTGCACACCATCCCTCTACTGAGTCTGACACTGCAGCTTTCTGCCCACCAAGAATGGGAAGGAAATCTATCCATCATGCAATGCTCTCCCAGCTAGCCACTTCTCAAATGCCCAACTTGGTCGGTGAAATGGCCTCCAAGTTATGTGGCCAGTGAAATTATTTTTTTATAAAATAAACCACGAATGGCCCTCCATCCATGTCCCTATATAGATACATCATCATCCTCCATGTGCTGCTTGCTTGCTTGCTTGTTGGACGGTGCATAAATAATCACCATGTATGATGAATAATATTTACACATGACCACATGTAATGTGTTTTTTTGTTTTCTTTCGGTCAATTTTGTAATGCAGCCAAAGTAGTGATGATCCACATGAATAATTAGCCATACATAAATATTTTCAATAGCCAAAAAAAAAAAAATTTAAAGGAAAAATGTCAGATTTCTGTCTATACATGGTTCAAGAATATTTTAGCCAAAAACATAAAAATAGCATGTTATGACAAGACAAAATGTGGCATAAAATTTGGTAATTTAATAAACAATAAAAAAATTTACGAAGTGTCCAATATGCTTTTGATATCTATGTTGCATTGGTGCATTTGTCCGAATATGATCAATTTGTGTATGTTAATAATTAAGTTCTTTAAAAAATCTAAATGTATTTGTTATAAAGGTATGTGTGTTTTGGCGATGAGAAGAACCGTGCGACGGAAGCAAAGATTGGAGACGAAGCACTCAATGAAAATGGAGCAACATATAAATGAAAAGGTGAAATGTCTGTAGTTGATATGTGAAGTTTATTTTTCCGCTTCCATTCTCCAAAACTAGCTAGCTAGCAAGCAAGCTTAAAGAAGCGAAGGTTTTCTCCAAAGTGATAACGTAGTAAGAAGATAGGCTCAATGATGATCAGTGCAGCGCATACAAAATTATTCTGAATGTCATGACAAACAAAGAAGGCAAACTATTCTTTGTGTATGGCAGTGGTGGAACTAGCAAAACATATGTTTGGACAATGCTTATGTCCCATCTACGAGGGCAAAGCAAAATCGTGCTTGCAATTGCCTCATCAAGAATTGCATCTTTGCTAATTCTGGGTGGCAGAACTGCCCATTCAAGATTCAAGATTCCGATTGATCTGTACGATGAGTCGACTTGCAACATCACACAACAGATGAAAGTGGCCGAGTTGGTGCGTAAAGTTGATTTGATCATTTGGGATGAAGCACCAATGATGCATCACCGAGCTTTCGAAGCTATTGATTGGACCTTACGTGATTTGATGCAATTGGATGATGCATAGGCAATTGAAAAGATCTTTGGTGGGAAAACCATGGTCCTTGGTGGGGATTTTCGATAAATCTTGCCTGTTGTTCCCAAGGGAGGACGAGAAGACATTGTTAGTGCTCCATTGCCTCGATCGCATCTTTGGTGGCATGTTACGATTCTTTGTTTTCATGTCAACATGCGAGTCATGGTAGCCAATTTTGAAGAGTAACGAAAGTTTGCCAAATGGGTGTGAAATGTTGGAGACGGCAATCTTCCTGCCATTGCAAAAGAAAAAGGTGTCAATCCAGATTGGATCAAGATTTTGTCCCATATGAGGCTGCCAATAGAAGATTGCAGCTTAAGAGGATTAATCCAAACCATCTATCTGGATCACCAACGCCACTCTAAAGATGCCATGTATCTTATGCAATGCAGCATTCTAGCCCCCAAAAATATTGACGTTGATGAAGTTAACAATGCAATTATAGAATTGTTATTTGAATAATTACATACGTACCTTAGCGCAAATTCTTTGACTTCGACAAAAGAAGGTGCAAGTGCTACTGCAGGAGTTTTAATGGATTCATTGTATCCGGTGGAATTTCTGAACACTTTGTAATTCAATGGTATCACAAATCTTAAGTTAGAACTCAAAGTGGGTGTGCCAATCCTTTTGTTGCGTAATCTCAATCAATCAATAGGATTGTGCAATGGTACGAAGTTGATTGTTAAGATATTAGGTCAGCATGTCATTGAAACGGAATTCATCACATGGAACAATGTTGACAAACGTGTGTTCATACCCCGCATCATCATGTCCCCCTCTGGGACTGATTAGCCATTTGTTTTATGTCGTCGTCAATTTCCTGTTCGAATGGCATTTGCGATCACAATCATCAAGAATCAAGGTTAGACATTGAACAACGTTGGGGTATATTTGCCATCTCCGGTTTATTCCCATGGTCAGCTATATGTTGCTATCTCACGAGTCACAAGTAGTGCAAACATCAAGATTTTCAACGACCAGGGTCCTGATGGATACATGCGAAATGTCGTATATAAAGAGGTTTTGGAAATGTAGTTTGTAATTGTAATTTTGTAATATGTACCGTCAAATACACACACATGTGCATTAGGCATGGGGTTCAAACTAATATAGTAAAGGACGTTGTGATGTGAAGTATCATTTCATCCATCTATCCCGTCATCCATTCGAACGGATGTAGCTATGTCATCCCCACTATTTAAAATAGAAGCATAGGGGCTTCCACATGACACACCATTTTAGTTTATATATGTGACAATTCAACTTTAGGCAAAGTACTTGGGATAAAATCAGAAAAGAAAACCACCAAAAAAGAAAGGCCAATGTGTTCAAATTGAAGTTAACTCCAATTTTAAAAAGTATCTTCTTAGCAAGCCAACTAGGGTTCATGCAAACCTGCCTAGACAAAAGAACACCACCTCCTAAGCAAAAAACCCCTCCTTTAACGTGGAATAAAAATGTTGTGTTTTCCCCAGTCCATGTTAAGCTTTATCATTGGCTGCATGATTTTATTTTTTCTAAAATTCTTGGTCACCATTTTCAACTTGGGCTAATAATAATACCCCTTCCTAAGAACGTGGGTATCCATACTATTACAATTCATATTTATTAGGGTAAACCAGCTGGTGACCGAACATTTAAGCTCTCAAAGCAAGCTAAATCCAAGGGGAGGGTTCCATTGTTTCTGGAGCTCAAACAAAACTTGAACCCCTTCTATTGGTGCATCTGGTTACATATAGTATAGGACATCATGAAGCATCATTTCATCCATCTATGCCATCATCCATCCGTCCATCTGTCCGATCATCCATTCATCCCATCATGGTCTGTTTACTCCGACAGGGTGGAGAAAGAGTGGAATACAAACACGGCGCAACGAGCAAAATAAAAGACATTGTGAAACATCATTTCATCCATTTGTCCCATCATCCATCCATCCATGTGTCTGATCATCCATCCGTCCTGTTATGGTCTGTTTATTCCGACGGGGCGGAGAAATAGTGAAATACAAACATGGCACAACGGGCAAATGTACCATCAAATACATACACAATTGTGCATTAAGCACGAGGTTCAAACATGTGCATTAGGCACAGGGTGCATCCATCTATCTCGTCATCCATTCGTCCATCCGTCCGATCATCCATCTGTCCCGGCGTGGTCTGTTTACTTTGACGAGGCAGAGAAAGAATGGAACCAACACCCACCAACACACCAGTTGGTCATTCTATCCATGGGATGGGCTGCATTTCTTCATCTAGCCTTAATCACTCAACTTTTTTTAGTTTTTGACCAATGAGTTTTTTTTGGGTTGTTTTTTTTTCTCAACCCTGACCTTCATACTACCTTCTCACCTAGAATAAAATACAAATGAAGAGGAAAAGAGAGAAAAAAAAATAGAAGAAAGGACCCGGACAAGCTGCGGGTGGTCGAAAGCCAAGTCAAACTAATAGCCATTAAATGGCGTAATTGGCATTCAAAAAAGATTTCGCTACATAATTAGGAGCTTTGGAGATTATTTGCTAGAAAAGAGAAGTAAAGACCCGGCCAAGCTGCAGGTGGTCGTCAGCCGGGTTTCATTAACAATAAGCCATTATATGTCGTAATTGGCACTCAGGAAAAATTCTGCTATAATTGGGAACTTTTTTGGAGACTAGGAGCTTGGGAGATTATTGCTAAAGAAGAGAAGAAAAAGGGGAATTAGACAAAGGACTTGACCAAGTTGTGGGTGGTCATTATCCGGTTTCGATTAATAAGCCATTATATGATGTAATTGGCAATCAAGAAAGATTCTGCAGCATAATTAGGAACTTCTTTGGAGATTATTTGCTAGACATCACGATTTTCTATGTGCCCTTTTGCAATATATTTTTGAATGAGCTTTGACCCTAAGAAATTCAAGGTGAACGGTGGAATATCGCTCCTATGTGACCATTATGATGTTAAAATTTTGGTGGTGAAAGTGAAAGGTAAAGATCGTAAAACAAAACAAAAGTAAAAGAATATTACTTAAATAATGTTGAAATTAAGGGTTTTTTTTCAATTTTGTGAGGTTGAAAAAATGGAAAAAAAATTCCCAATTTGAAAAGAAGATTTAAATTGCATTGACAAAACAAATTTATCTAAAACATTCTCAAAACAATTTACCCAAAACAAAAGAAAAAATTAATTGCGAGTTAGGTATTCAACGATATTATTTAGGTAATATTACTAAACTTCACATTTTGGATTTTGCGTCATCATCAATTTCCTGTTTGAGTGGCATTTGTGATCACAGTCAACAAGAGTCAAGGTTAGACGTTGAACAACGTCGGGGTATATTTGTCGTCTCTAGTCTATTCCCATGGTCAGTTGTATGTTGCTATCTCTTGAGTCACAAGTAGTGCAAATATCAAAATTTTCAATGGCCAAGGTCCCAATGGATACATGCGAAATGTTGTATATAAAGAGGTTTTGGAAATGTAGTTTATAATTGTAATTTTGTAATATGTATTGTCAAATACACACACACATGTGCATTAGGCACGAGGTTCAAACTAGGATATCCTTAAATGATGAACCCTGCCAATGTTAAATAAATCAAAGCACCCAAAAAAGGGAGAAAACACAAAACAAAAGGGAAGGACCCATGGCCAAGAAGACAAAAGAACCACCTAAGAAGGCGAACCACAAAGGGAACGTCAAGTTCCCAAACATCCTCATGTTGCGAGAAGCATATCAAATAAAGAAAAGGGAGAACCTCCTGAAATGATGCCTAGCCTAGACGAACCCTCAACTATCGCAACAATACATGTCAAAATAGAAACCACGTGTGCACATTGTAATGTCACTTACACCTTCTGTGTATAAAATGTATATAAAATTGAAAAAGGAGGGCTTTTAGCACCCTTTCGCTCCCGATGTCATGTTGGCATATCGATGAAAAAATTCATCCACCTACTAGTGTAAACATTCAAAAACTTCCACAACTAGAAGGATAAACATGTTTGTTGGGAACTAATTACGATAAAAACCATCCTTCATCTAAATTGCAACTAATGTCACAACTCCAAAAAAAAGTAGCCCATGAAACTAAATCAACTCGAGTGAGGTTAACGATGACAACATCTGCCAATGTGTGGACATGATCAACTAATAACACAATGTCAACTCGATGACACAAAGACTATAATGTCTTTAGTGTTTGGTTATAATGGATGTGAATTAAAGCCAAGTATTAAAAAAAATTAATTTTTTGTGTTCAGTTGTAATGGGTGTGAATTAAGGTGAGTGTAAAGAAAATTTTCCACCCTTTATGTTATAGGAAAATAATCTAAAGGTCTAAAAATAGACCTTTCATCTACTCAAAAGAAATGGAGGATTTTTTTTTCAGCATTTTTCAGCATTTTTTTTCTTAATATACTTTAAATATTATAGCACTTTCATCATTTGTCTTCTTTGCTTTTGCACAGTTTGTTGTTTACATTGCATTAATAATCATTGAACGAGCTAGAAATTTGTAATTTTTTCTCTTTTTTTGTTTACTTTGTTGTTGGGATGAAAAGAGAAGGACAACATTGTCCAACATGGGAGGAAGTATTAGGATAGATGCAAGAGATGGTAGGACTTGATGTTGCAAGAGTTGGTAAAACATGAAAAAAAAAGTTTAACTTTTATGAAAAGCAATCTAGGATGTGAAAGATTGTGAACACTTGCACCCAAAATTAGGGACACAATTTTTAAATAATTTTTTTTTGCTAGAGAATGATTTTATTTTTATTTTTTTGCTAAGGAGATCGAATGAATCAATGCAATATCCAAGTGTTGTTATCAAAATCCAAGTATGCATTTTTTATTGTCATTAGTGGTCTTGGTTTTGAAATTCAAGTTTTTGCAATCTTTGTTTATCTTTAAAATATTATCATTTCCATCTTGTTATATATTGTCTCCTTATCTTCTTGCAAAGCCTTTTGGTCATTATTCCATGATGATGATGGTCTAATGCACATATTTGGAAAGTTGTATTTGGATTTATGAATTGAATAAAAAATGAATTTTTTTTACGATTCTTGATTAGAGACACATGTAATATTGCAATCTTAAAATTGGAGTTGCATTCACAATGAAAACCTTGGAGATGGCATGAAAGGCCTTGTAAATAAGCTTAGAGGTGATATTTAGAGCCCATTTTCACTATTTTTTTCCATATGTCGACTTGTTTTTAGTTTTGCTAATGTTTTTAAGCATTATTGTAAAACCATTCATCAAAACACTTGACTATAATATAAGATGAAAAATTAAAGGTTATCAAAAGGCTACTTCAAATGAATTAAAAGGATTTAAAAATATATATATATGTGAAGATTATGCAAAAAAATAAACACAAAATGTTAGTCTTTAAGTTGTATAATTTCAAATAGAAATTATAAAATGCATTACCCAATTGGCCTTTACCAAAGCAGTTGGGTAGGTAGTAAAAAAACATTTACATCCGTAATTACTACAAAATTTCCTTTTTTATAGTTCCAACATTCATTTTGGAATTATGTTTTAAAATAAGAAAATCATCAATTGCAAAAAGAAATCATTTCTTATAAACAAAAGTAAAATTGCCAAAAACAAACATGGAATCATAAGAAAAATTGCCCTATGTAAGATAGAATAAACATTGATAATCAATGGATCTAAATACATTTATGAAAAATCTTCAAAGAGAAAAAAACAATTTATAACACAACTCATATCCCTTGAAGGGTGGTGCACACCTCTTTGAAAAACTATGGAAATAATTTGGTAAAGGCAGTGTTGACCATGAAGATGGTTGATACCCCATGTCAATTTCATCAATGACTATTCTAAAGGTCATGTCCTACAACTTATATTATCACAAGTGAAATTTTTTAAAAAGTTGTCAATTAATAAACCAATGACTATTAAAGCATAAATTTTCAAAAAAAAATTAAGGTAATTTTATCCTTTAATAGTTGTATTCACTTCCTTCATCTTAAAATTTCATACAACTATCTAACCTACACATCACTTATGTAAGTTTTGTTCATCGTCATAAGCACAAAACATAAGCACATAAAAAATTTAAGTATTTTTTTTAAACTTCTGAAATTTGGAAGGCCCCAAATGACTTAATCAAGGCCTTTCAAATCTTGGAAATTACACAATAAAAATTACATTGAATGAAAGTCCCAAAAATACATTGAAAAAAATTTGTTGATTTTTTACATGAAAATAGTGTGATGATGGGAGATGAATTGTCACATTCTAATCATACAACTAGCTATAAATATCTTGAGACCTTAAAAATAGAAATTTATTGAAACCATGTTATGAACTAATAAATTGCAAGAACCTAAAGTTTAAAATTAGCAATTTCAACCTTTTTCCCTCAAAATGTGGCAAATTTGGCATATAAATAATCCTTTGTAGAAATCATAGGCCTTTTTTTCTCACAACTAACAATATTTTGGGCCAATAAAAAAATGATGGCACAAATATGATCTAAAACATAAGACAGCAATTTATTTTAAAATGTTTGGACACAATGTTAACTTTGGATGTTGCAACCAAACACATTTCTAAATAACTTAAAAGTGCCATATAAATTTTCCCCAATTTTGTGCACATTGCATTCCTACCAAAATTAAACATCACAATCACAAGTCAATATTCCAAGTTTAATACAATTAAAGTAATAACTTTTTCAATTTTACTTTTTTCAGTTAATCTAAACATGTCCTCCTTACTAACAAGTGTGATAGATTAACTTCAAGCTTCCTTATACATTCTAGTTCATAATGTAGCGTTGAGATTTAAAATAGAAGAAAAAGAATTAGATGTGAAAGTAAAAGATGGATTACATGAAATAAAAACTTTTACATATACAAGGTTTATATGAAAAGTTTATCAAGTTTCAATATTATTGTTGGGTCCAATAATTTGTACTCTCATAAACAAGGAGGTCAAAAAGACTTGGTTTTTGTAAATTTCAATGTGTTTCAATGCATTGCACCTTGAGACTCACTTCCATGGCATGCACATCAACAAGAAATCTCAACTTAATGTGAGAGGACATTTTTAATTTCTATGATTTCATTTTTCCTACTTAAGCATTATAAACACATGCAATTTTGACACTTATTTTGATTTCTTAGTTTGTGTATAAGAAGTTAAAGAAAGATTTGAATGCACATCCTTTCATTGTTGGAAGTTGGGGCCAAGATAATTAGGGTTATATTCATGATGTTCAATGCACCTCACAAGAGATGAAGCGCCACATTGCCATGGAAAAGGAAAATGTTTACTTTCAACCTATATCATAAACATAACACACAATAGTAAAACTTAATTAAGTCCCTACTATATTGATCATGTGGCAAATGGATAAATGAATCATTGGAAAAAACATTGAATGTAATGGAAAGAAGGAAATTTCTTTGACAAAAGCAAATATGTTATTGAACATACCCATAAAATCTCATTTTTAAGTCATTTAAATGGCAAAACAAGATTTTAAAAACTCAACCCACTAGGGTGGGTGGGCCTATTCTTGTTCACCAATTTATATCCATGTCCTAATAAAGGGACCCATATTGGGTATGTAGGAGTAATTCACCATTGTAGAAGACATGCAACATAAAGTTAGTATACTAGCACAATAATTATTGAGAAATATGCACACATGTGGACAATGATGAATATAACTAAAAACAATATTGGACAAGAACATGAGGAATGCCATTTCAATTTCTAACATCTAGCAATACTCAATCATTTGTGAATATTGTTTTAGCAAGTAGTTATATATTTCATGATGTTGGAAATTTAGTAAAACATAGTTTAGTAATAAGTAAATGGAGGGTGGAGATATAGTAAAAGCAATTTAGTAATAATAAGAAAATGAATATTGAAAATTAGATTCCATATGTTATGATTATAGATTCTTTTTGTGGTGGAAACTAGTAGGCCTAGCCTCATCAACATGCCTCTTTATAATAAAACTTCAAAAATTTCACAAAAACAAAAGACATACCCAAAAATCATTTAATCACATGAGCCCATAATATAATTTTTCTTTCTATTTACCAAAATTGAACATATGTTGACTTTATTTTTCTTTTGTTCTCTAGGACTATTTGTCATGAGAATAGGCCCACCTACCCTAATTGTGTTAACAAATGATAAGAACACAACAATGGTTGCTTGGACCCTAGCTACAAAGAAATCATGTGGACTTTCTATTACCCTACAACAATTCAAAATGAAGGTGACAAAACTTAATCAAATCACACCTACATTTTAAACTTATGAATAGTTGGTGGCATTGGTTTAAACATTGAAACCTTGCATTGAGTATTCATCTTATGAAAGGATTCAAAGTCCTTAGAGCATAAGGCTTGACCAACCCATCCTACCACTCATTTTATTAAAAAACTTGTAAAAATTGTAGAATTAACACAGATATAGCATAAATCATATATGGATCTTAGATGAATCATGGATTCAAACATGTCAACAATTTGGTACTTGTTTCTTGACTAAGTGAAATTCAATTAGGTTTAGAACACCATCAACAAGTCCTAAGAAAAATTGAATGTGAATTATGTTGTGTAACATGTGGGTTTTTATTAATCAACCTTTACATTTTCAAAGGTGAAAGATTTCATGATGGCCATACTTCAAATTGCACAAGCCAAGGATGTGCATGGTCATGTAAAATCTAAGGCTTGGACTACCTCTTTTATATTCAATTTTTTTTTCCCCCCAAAAGGTGAAAATTTTCAAACCAATTATAATTTACTAATTCTTGATGGGCATGGTTCACATGTTTTTTAAAGAAGCAATAGGGTACATGCACAATAATTTGATTATATATGATCACATTACTTTCATGCATACATCACATGTTTTTAAACCTTTAGTTTATGTACCTTGTTTCATTTGTTTCAAAATAACATTTAAAAAATAGAGACAAGGTTATGGTTGAAAATAAGTGTAATCAACCAGATAAAATGTTATGAACCCTAACTTTGGGGTTAGAGGCAAGTTGTTACATGAGCCTAGAACCTAAGCCTAGAGCCTAAAGTTGGAACTTGGGATGGTAAAATGTTTTTTCACATGTACACAAACAAACAAAACCCAAGAATTTAACCACAAAATGAATGTTGTACAAGTAAACCTAGAAGCAAACATGGGGATGAATGTAAGCATTCATTTCCATTATGGATGATTTTTTTCATTCATTTAATGTATGGATAAAAAAAAATAGAATTTACATTTTTTTAATATATAAAACTTCCATCAAAATTATGGATGATAATTTTATTTAACACTAAATTTTTATAAATTAAACTTTTTTTCCCCCTAGTTTTTATTAACTAAAGCTTCATGAAACACAATTTAATTTTATATGATATAACATTTGCTGAAAAATATAATGTAAATTCCATTATAAATGTCTTTGATGGCTATGGTCGAAAATGCCATTATTTTCAATATTTTTAAAATTTTATTATTATTATCATGCTAACATCCACTCGATGGTCATTTTTTTTGAAAATAAATAAATAAATAGATAACTATATATATAATTGACTCAATGTCGTTAATGACAATGGGGTGTTTTTTTCCTCTCCAAAGGTGTATAACTCCCTTCAAACCTATTTTAAATGTCATGGACAAAAGTGGGGGAATTTTTGTTTTTTTATTCAAGGGTGGCACAACTTTTGTCAAATTTATGTAACGTTGTTGACAACGATGGGTTTTGAATGTTTTAAATATCTTCAAACTACCTACTGTCATTGATAATAATGGGTTTTTGAAATAAACAAAATTTCAATTTTAAGCACCTTAATTAACTTTCTTCAAACAACCTACTATCATAGATGACAATGGGTTTTTTTTAATAATTATTTATTTTCAAGGTGCCCTAATTTTTCACAAAATGCATATATAATGTTGTTGACAACAATTAAAAAGGGGGTAACATTCATCGCATGACAATTTAATTGTTTAACATTGTTGATGAAAATTATTTTTTAAAAATTATTATTTTAATTATTTTGGTCCCATCATCATATTTTCCCTTATAGTCATAATAATTCATCAATATTAAATGACATTTAAGTTTGAGATATTAATACTTGGACAACAAATGAAGATGAATATAAATTTTTAAAATTTATTTATATTCCAATCATGGATGAATTTTCATCCAATGATTTATTTATTTATTTATTTCAACACATAATTGAAATTCATCCATGCAAAAATGACATTCATCCATATGAATTAGTCATCTATGGACACATTCATCCATGTAGGTGGATTAAAATCACATTAAGCTTTAAGTTACAAGTTCAAACTTTATGCTCGTGCACAAACCATCTTCCTTTGGGTCATGATGAAGGTTAGGGCATTACAAGAAATGGGCCTATGGGGAGCCTATGAAAAATGATGACACCTACAATGAAAGAAACATATTCCCACATGCAATGGGAGGCATTTGGGAATCAAAGGAAAACACCCTAAGACTTTTTAAATGGACTCACACTTTGGGAGTTAATTGGGAGTTCAAAATGTTCAAAAGTCAATTTGAAGGATCATATCACCTCTAAATAAAAAAATCTGTAATTCATTGAAAAGATTCAAGGCTAGATGTAAGCTAAAATGGTTCATAATGATAGTTTTTACAACCCATGCATTGTGTTTAAATGCTTTTCATGAATAACATAATCTTAAATTTGTTAATTGACAATTGGTTCTAAACTAACAACTTGATTATGAAAACATATGTATAATTCATTTTTAAAAATAACATTCATTGTCAATATTGGACTTTTGAAATTTGAAAATATGGATTAATCACCCAACTAAATTGGCAAGAAATTGAAGAATTCGCATTGAGTTGCATTCCAATTTATTTATACTGACTACATATGTGTTATGGAATGAGATAATCAAGTCAAATTTGAAATCATTTCTTCTAAAACCTTAAACAAATGTTAGTTATGGACTTTTGAAGGGTCGAAATTGGACCTTATTTTCAAAAGTCCTTTTGAAATGATTTTTTTGGGCTTAAAGTGCAATTTTTCCAATCTTTAATTGGGAATTTGTTCACATGTGGATTTTATGGGATTTTTTTTTCTAGATTTCCAAATTACATCCATCATAGTAGATGCCATCAACATTTTTTGATATTTAGGTTTTGACCTAAATTTTGGAAGGCTCATAGGTGAATGAACATTTAATTGTCAAAGATTACATTAATGGAATCTTTAAAATTAACAACCATGTCCATTTTAACACTTTTTATGGACTATGGAATTTTGTAGGGAATGTTGTGTTTACCCATAATAAACCAAAATAAAAAGTAATAACCAAAAGCATCAACAAGATATGTAGAAGGGAGGAACACAAACTTTATGAGAAATCATGTTTGTCTTGAGACTAGGTTTCCATACAATCAATGTCCTTTGTAACTAAAGTAAAATTACGTTACAATTTATTAACATAAGTTTGATGAATTTATTTATAAAAAATGTCATGTTGAGAATTCAAAAAGTTCCATTGTAATTGCATAGTAGTTGCAAGTGCTACCTTTCTACAATTAAAATATGTGCCTACTACATGATTTTAGTCAATTGTTGTTTTATTTTATTTACAAGTTGCACAAAATTTGTTGCAAACAACTATAATGCTACTGATACAAAACTAAAGTTTAGTACCTAATTAATGTAAATTTAGTTTATAACTAGGTTTCAATTACCCACACAAATTTCAAAAGGCAATTTTGCATTGGATATGTAAGGGCATGTGACACATGATTGTAATTCCTAACATATCTTGGGACTAACATCAATGATTATCATGCATTTATGTTTAATGTCAAAAAAGTCTAAAAGATGAACAAGGAAAGGATTATTCTTTTTAATTTTAAAGTTGTTTATTTTCTATGAAGCAACTAAGAGACATATTACATAACATTCTTCTACATTTTTGGCTTTTAGTTCAAAGAATAAAACATTCAAATTAGAAAAAAAAACCATTTTCATTTAAATAACATGTTGTAATAACATGTGATATTTTGTTGTTCATTTTTTTGTTTGAATAGATTTTTAAAAATTTATTGATTGAAATCAACAAAATATTTTCTTGATGATTGTGTGAAACTATAATAACTTCTAACTATTTGGGGTATAACAAGTGGAAATATTTGTTTAATGCCCATGTTGTTTTGTGCATTTATAATATCAATCATTGATTTTTCACTTAAAAATATAATGTTGTTAGTTTATTAGTTTTTATGCAACTATAATGAATTATTGTTTATGAATTTGAATAATGCAAGTCCCAAACATTCAAGTTCAATATACTTTTATGTTAAAACAATGAAAGTTTATGTACGTTTGCATTTGCATGTGAGAAATTTCAAAACCAATTTGTACTCCAATTTTTTTTAATGATTATTTTGATTTTATAATTAATGGACATCACTTTGATTTTTTTTTTCAAAGGGTATGTGAAAAAGGTAAAAATAATGGTAAAGGAAATGAATGTTTCGAAAGGATGTTTGAAAATTAATTGTAAATATAAAGATAATGATAAAATTAATCTACCTTTTCATATCCATGTAAGTGGGTATGGGAAAGGAGTGACATAATCAGAGAACACAACATTCATGAATGGCTTGAAACCAAAGACTTTGGATAAATCAAAAAACACACATCAAGATTATGTACAACAATGTAATGAGACACAAAGTAAGTAACATCATCTTAGTTGGTATTTTGACACATATAACACTTCAATACCATAGGACATAATTTGATCTAACACCATGCATTGAATAATTATTTCATTTAAAAAATTGAATTTAATAATGAAAACTGTAGTTAAAGTATATTTTTTTGGGAATGATATTATGTCAAATTAAATATTTGACAGTTTTGATGAGTGATCATTTGCACTTAAATGTTCATAAAAAAAACTCATTGGAAGATGAATTCTACATGATTATGTCTTCTCATCACAATTTTTGATTGCAAATAATGAGGGCTCCACTTTTTCTAGTGCAACATAAGCAAGTTGTAGTAAAAACAAAAGTATTGCATACTTTTCTCTCATGCTAGTTGCAAGTAGCAAGGACTTCACTTTCTTTTAACAACATAAATGAGTTATAGCAAACATTGAAGTTGCAACTTTAACAAAGGTAAACAAAGCGATTGAGAAATCAATTCCTTATTACATACAAATTGAGTAGTATGAAAAAAATGACGATAAACACTGAATACAACTTTAACACAACTCACTCACAATCTCAAAATTTCGACATGGAATGGTTGAAAGGTTTCTAAATGTTTGGCATTTTGGGCTAATTAATTTCTAGAATATTATGGCATTCAAACAATAATATAAATACCACCTACTTGAATAAGGTACTCTCATATACAGTAGTTTTGGTTTGGCCTTCGTATTGACACTTTTTTTCACCTTTTTTTTCTTTAGGTGAGACAAGGAGCCATCTGCTGGTTCCACTTTTGGTTATGTGAATGTCACTTGTGATGTGAATGAATTAAGTGTGGAGAATTAGGCTTGAGATGTGAGTCAATGGAACACTCTCTCTAGAACAAAGCTTTGATACACCAGAAGGGTAAGCCAGCCAACTAGCATCCTTCAGGGGCACCTTGCCACATGGATGGTATGTGGAAAAGAAACACTTTTTCTCTCATCTCTTATCCCATTGCTAACCATGGTGGTTAGCTATGTATCAACCATTGACATTTATCTATTTATCTCCTTAACAGTCATCAAATGCCTTTACCAATTTACCTTCCTACATACATTGTAACCATTTACATTCTCCGCCTACTTACCTCTGTACGATATTTACCCACTTACTTATAGAGGTTTCAACTTTGGGTAATGTGATGTGAAGATAAAGAGGGTTTACAAGATGGGTTATGAAGGATTGGTAAATTATTATGTAGTTAGTACATAGTTAACCATGGTTAGCTAGAGAGGACAGGAATAGGATGAAAAAGTTCGAGACCACACACCATCCATCCATCCTGTATTGAATTATTTTTTGGCTATCCTATTGAAGTTCCTCTTTTTCCAGGCAGTACAGGCTGTCATCTGCTGGTTCCACTTTTGGCTATGTAAATCAACGGTAAGAAGCACTCCTGTGATGTGAATCAACGGTGGTGAATCAATCCTGGGTATGCTATGGAACGGGTCCTGATAAGAAGACGGGAAGGGCATCTTCGGAATAGCCGGTCTTTTGCCGCCTAACTAACAAGCTCCACATGCTCTAAGGTGGAACAGGGGGGCCCCTACTGGGCTCTACTAGGGGGGGCTTTGTTCCAATCGTATTTAATAAAAGACTTTGGAGATTTTTGAGACTCTTTGAAACATCACAAATCCCAAACTTTTGTGAAAAAAACAAACACACATAACACTCATATTTGTGATACTTTCGGTCTCCAAAGTTTAATCCTTTGGGAATGACTCAAGGGTGGGTTTGGGGGGGAAAGGGGGAGAGAGAGAGAGAGAGAGAGAGAGAGAACACCAAAGAAAATGAAGGACCCAAGGGCCCACATCACACATATGTAAAACTCAAATAAAACCCAAACAAAAAAAAAAAAAAACCCAAAAAAAAAAGCAACCCCCAAAAAAACCAAAACGCCACCAACCCACACCACAAACACCTCCCCTCTTTAGTGGGGCGGAGTGCCTCGTGCCTTTTTC
>Ga0116231_10009671_pt1 | contig 16062 bp, 13 predicted proteins | sample S1TSphgellanicum_2_FD_89695 | JGI IMG/M metagenome (GOLD analysis project Ga0116231, IMG submission 89695) | Host-associated microbial communities from peat moss isolated from Minnesota, USA - S1T2_Fd - Sphagnum magellanicum MG | ecosystem: Host-associated > Plants > Peat moss > Unclassified...
GCAACATACAATTCAAACGAAATGGATCTCAGAGGCAAAATTCCATGCTTCTCATTACACACAATGTCTCGTACAGAACTCACTCTTCTGCCTCCTCACAATTGCTATCTCAATTGCCTGCTCTTAAACTCCCATTGAGCTCTTCTAGATCAAGGAGCCGGAAATTTCTCAGGTCACTAATCGCAGCGGAAAAAAAAGAAAGAGCGACCAGACTAGCGTTCTCTAAGCTCCTTCATTCTTCTACCAAAAACCCCCGTCGTGTTTTCCACTGATCATCCTCCTCCTCTTCATCCTTGGACCCAGCTTCCCCTACAAGCTTCCTCCTCCTCGCTTTCCTCACCAACGGCTTTCCTCCATCCCTAATCAATGTGGCGCCGCTCCTCTTCATCAAACGCGCCGCCATCTTCCTGTCCTCACACCCCACATAGACAGACCACCTTCTCCCATGCACTCCATGCATATCCAGTTTCCCTCTCAAACTAATGAAGATGAAATCCGCCGCCATTCATCAATGGAGGCGGCCAGATTACCCAGATCAAGGGGTTTGTGTTCACACCAACTGCACACTCATGGAGTCACTGTCCTGCCACCCGTTGTTCGCCTACATCACTTCACTTGGACCTTTTTTTATAAGGCTATTGAATTGATCCAAGAATTGGAGAAGGTCGTGAATAAACCTCCTCCATTTCCATTGACTTTCCAACCATTTGCCCAGTGCTAGGAGCATTTTCGAAAACCTCCATTCTTGTAGCAATATTAGGGGCCTTTTCGAAGACTTCCATCCTTGGAGTAGTCTTAAGGACATCTTGCATCTTTCCACTCTCACTAGCATCCTTGCATACTTCCATCATCATAACATTGGAAGTAGCATTAAGAGATAGAGGCAATGAATCGCGAGATGGAGGCAAAGCTATATTCGACCATGGGGTTGAAAAAGTTCCAAACCTAACCCGCTTAGGACTACTATACCTACTTGCACTCTAGAGATCCTTGTCCAATTCCTTTTTCAAGTTTGAAGGCCCTACACCAATTTCTATTGGTAGCTCCAAGACCTTCACAACCATTTTATCTACACAAAGTTTGAAATTACATGTTCTTAAATACAATCAACATAGAAATCAAATGGTTTAAATAAGCACACAATATGATCTAGGAAGATCTTCAACATCATTAGAAAAAATTACGACAACCAGATGCCTCACTAGGTTGGAACTTTAGCAATACAACATCCCATTTTCCCTTCTAGAAAAAATCCCAAACATTCAAAAACACAATATCTAGTATTGATGGCCCATGAGCTTCATCTAACCACAAAAAATCAACCGTGGGTGGAATCTTGTAAATAAGAATCATAATAACAAATGCAAAGATGAAAATGCCATTCAAACTAATTGGAACATTTCTATTCACATTTACACAATCAATAGCTAACTAACCAATATGTCATATTTCTAAATACATCAAGCAATTAATCCTTAATGAACTAAGCAAGCGTCATCATGTGTGAATTTAAAATTAGGTAACTACTTGATGCTAGTTTCCACTAGGTAGGATTGACTAGGCACCCTAATCAGGCGATTACCTAATAATAGACCACGAACTTGAATCAGGCACCCACTTGATACAAATAGAATCAAAATGTACTTATTCCAATGCATGCATCATAAACAATTGAAGGAGGATTTCATTATTGAATAGACGTGCATATTAAAAACTAATATTTATTTCTAGAAACTAGTCTTTACATCATTTTCTTATACAATCATTTTTTTTTAGGGAGTGGGCTCATCTCCTTGAAGAGAATTATCATTAGTGTTTGTTCACTCATATTAGCTACCCAAAATTCTTCATCTCCATTATTTCTATTCAATGGAACTGTGAAGCCTAATTCCTCAACAATTGTTTATTGTGGGCCCTCTTCAATTCCTGAACCTAGTTCTTGAGAACTTGTATTTGTTGCATCCTCCTTAATTAAAAAAAATATCCGCTTCTATTGCTTTGTCACACCTTGTTTTGGTTGTGCTTTGTGGCATTTTGTAGTTTGAGTACTTGATGTTTTGCTAGCATTTTATTGGTTGGTAATTGCTAACCTACTTGATGTTGAAAGGCCACTAGACTAAGATATATTTTATGAATGATTCCTTCTTGAACTAGACATAGATTTTTCATTATCATCTGCCATGTTGTCTTGTTCTTGCTCTTCCTCATGTTTCTCATCTTCATCTTCATCGTCAATCGCTTCTTCTTCTTCCCCAACTTGTGTGGCAATTGAAGATGCTACCATTCTCAAATTCAGAGATGCAACTTCAAGCCTTCTTGTGGCCAAACCAAATGGAAGTGTTTTTAGCACCCTCACACTCCACTCCTATAAACATAAAGTATTTATTATTCCACAAAGGACTTCAAAAAGGGATAACATATCTATGTAAAAGAACAAAGAATAACTAGTCGGCAAAAGAATTTACAAACACAAAATAGTTGAGTCCTCCACCGCCATAGACACTGACAAATGACATGCTTTCATAAACTAATGGGTCAAGAATCCTTTGCCAAGCCTTGGGACTAAGTTCAACTTGGTACACCTTGCACTCTTTCTTTTAATTGGTGAGCACAGTCTCGAGAATGCTAGGTGGATGCTTATCTCCGAGAGCTTTCTTGACCATCAATGCCCGCTAGCCTTGAAAACAAGTAGACATATGAAAGGATTGGAATCCCCATTACTATTTACCATTTCAATGGGAGTTCTTCTTCTCTAAGGTGATAGGTAACAGACTCAAACATGGGTCTTATAGTAAATCTAAACTTGTGCACAAATGCCATCAAACAACCAAAGGACTCCTTGTCATAGACAAAGACAATGGCTACTAAGTTCATTGAGTTGTTCAAGAATGCGAACAAAAGCCCATCCCATTTGTCATTATTCCAAAATGCAAAAGGCTCCATGCCATTCATCATGGCCACAACTCCAACCACCCCTTTTGTTTATTCAAGTTGGAGGAACTCGACTATAGAGTTGGATTCAAGGACTTCCCTCAAGTTGGACATGTTGCGAATTTCAAGACATTTGAAGTAATTGTCAAACTTGAGGGCCTCTAAGCCAATGGGATTCTTTTTGTCAATCCACTACTTGAAGACTTTTATAAAATTCTTGGCTGACAGATCCTTGGATCAGTTTAGCTTTTGCTTCCCATCAAAGAATGACTTTTGAAGTGTCCTTTCCAGAAGCATGAACAGAACATCATTATACCCATTTGCCTCCTTGATCTTTAGCCATTCCACTTCTATATATGTTGCCCTAAAGGATATTGGCCTTGCATATCCATGGTGTACCATTACCTCGTTTTGAATTACCTTTTTCCGTTTCTAGGTATTGCACCATTTCACCATTATTTTGATGTGAAGGTTTCCCCCTTAAACTGGGCGATTTCAAATTGTAACCTTATTTTCAAGCAATTTGTTCCCAAGTTCAATGAATACACATCTATTAACCCAACAAGGTAGGCTAAAGTTGACTTCCCTACAATCGGAAGAGATTTTGTAAAAACCTTATTAGTCCCATTAAGTAACAACTTCTCCTCCTAGGACAGAAACACATTACTCCAAAGTTCATAAACCCCATCTGAGGCCATAATAAATGTGATTCACTCCTTCATCGACTTTATACCAAACATTGTTTCCAAAGAACTCTCAAAGTTTTACAAAAAATGAACAAGCCAAATGTTAGGAAAATCCAACCAAAAAGTCTAGCACAAGCAAAAATTAGTTGGCTACCCAATTCTTTCCTGGAACAAATTCCCAACATGATAGCCTTTCTAGTTTAATAAAACTGAATGGCCACCCGGTTCTCCCAAACCTCACGCCTTATATTACACTTCTTGAATTTCATTTATTAAGCACATTCACCTTAAAGTTGTTGTTCTTCCTATTGGAGGTCAACATCTGGATAGGTCAAACCAACTCATTCCAAATTTTTTTGGCATGAACATGGTTCTTTTGGTGCATTGGTAGGCATTTTTGCAAGTGCTTGGGATTGTTTAAAGCTGGCGAAAGTTTTTGCACCTTCATATACTTTTGATGCATATCTAGAACTGGGAAAAAAATTCGCATAGCATTAGGTCCACAAGGTCATCTCCGAATGCCATTATTTCCTGTTGTAAGACCACGGAGTTCCAAAATGTTAGTACTTAAATGAAATTCATAATCAGGATTACGACAAGCTTTGAGATTTCAATTGATTACTACCTACAACATTATTGTTATGTGTTGGCCCTCAGTAATGAAAAACATGCAGTTGGAGATATCTTTCCATGTTGTTGACCTCCTTAGAAACTGCTCATTTGGGTTCTCTGAATCGATGTCGCGTACATCGGCAACTTTCATTGAGTTCTCCACTATGTCATGAACTTGATATTTATCTTTCTCAAATCTTTCTTGCTTAGGGGCCAACAGTGATTTTTTATGGGGCGAGGACGAAACTTTCAACCAATAGCAGTATGCTTTCGACTACATTAAATCCAAGGGGGAAATAGTTGTTGAACTTTGATGTAAGGGCTTTATTTATTGCAATGCACTCAGTTGGATCAAAACCCTCCAGGTTCTTGTGCTTAATGACGCCATCGACTAAGGCATGATGAAGTTCGCTTATGTTTTCTCCTTCTTCGCCCTCTTTAGCTTCCTCTCTGTGGCAGAATTTTTCGTAATTGTTGTTGTTTTCGATTGTGGCATTAAAGACTTTTGCTTCTTAACTTTCAAGTGCAACTGGTTAATGACCTCATTAAAAGTTGTGCTAATGTTTTCGCCATTTAGCTCACTATATATTTCTCACAAAACCTTACTTTCAAATTCTCCAAGAAGTTGAGTTCATCAAAAGTTGGATGCCAAAAACAATTTTGTGGAATATATTAAAGTTTATAAAAAAATTGAAAAAATTTGGTGAACATTTAATAAGGGAAAAGGATTTTTGATACAAATAAACCACATGTCCACATGTTTTTCTTGAGTGTTTTAAACATATAAAAGAACTATTGAAACATTGTGAATTTTCATGAAAATTTTGTAGTTGTAACTTTGAAAGTATCAAAATTTATTTTTAAAATAAAATAATTTTTTTGACATATAATGTTCCCATGGTGATTTTTCAAATTTTTAAAAAATAGTTTTTAAGGACTTTCCACACACTACATGGTTCCTTTTTTCTTTCTTTCACCCAAATAGGAAGGTTGGGTCAAAACCTATAATTAGGAGCCAAAGGGATTATTTTGGAAAAGGGCTGCATGTCTTTTTTTTTCCAAAAACACTTTTACATGCAAATGAATTTTTGAATGAAATTTTTTGTAACTTGTTCCAAAAAATATTCAATTTTTTTCTAATGCATCACATTTTTTTGTCATTATTGAATAAATATGAATTTAAAAAAGTGTGCATATTCCTTATAAATTCAATGTTCCATCTTGAAAAATGATCAAAATTCGAAATCATCACCAGAAATTAAAATTTCAAATTCTTTAGTTTTATACACTTTAAGATATAACTTTCCTTCATACATCATGTACATTATAACCCATTTATATGTGGTAAAGGACTTTTGAAGCTCTGAAAATTTGAAGCAATTTTGAAACATTTTTTGAATTTTTAAAGTCTTCAAATTCCACATTTTAAAACCTATGATCATTTTTTGAGTGTGGCTAATATTTTTTATCGATTATATTTTTTCAATGAAAATTATTTTATTACATGAATCCTTTTGATAGTCCTTTGCAAAATTGATTCCATTTAATGTAGTAGGTGTACATTTTCAAACATCATAAATTAAAACCAAAACTTAAAATTGGATCAAATGACTTTTTACTCTAAGTTCCTTGACATTCATATGAGGGAAAAAAGACTAACTTGCCATGAATACCATGGTTTCAAATGGTAGTGTTGAAGGTAGATTTTATTAAAACCAAAATTTTATTGAAACTAAAATTTTCCCTACTGAATTTCCTTTACAAAAAAATACCACATGTCTATATTCCGTTTACTAGAAATGTCATGGAACAATACCCGGTAGGTTTTCCAAATCCAATTTATTTTCATGTTGGACCCTATACACCATATTTTGGTTTTAGTTATGAAGGCATAAGGAGTGTTCCTACAATGTGGCCTCCTAGGTCTAATTCCTTAGCTAACCCCACAACACCACTAAAACCAATTTCGAGAATTGCATAAACTAGGATTATAACAGATTGTGAGGAGCCTTCGAATGAGGATGAGGACTATTTTGAAGTAAAGTTCAACCCTAGGATGCCATGAATTGATCTTCAAAAAATTATACCATGAATAGAGGGGCAAACCATCCCTGATACATTAATAGAAAACCCCCTCTTTTGCAACTGCATTTTCAACTATTGTTTAACTACAAACATAGTTGAAAACTACAAAAACAATTGCAAATTATTTTTTGCAATTGGGAAATGTTTTTTTCAACTGCAAACCAATAAAATTGATAAGTACAAGTTGAGAGTGTCATTACAGTTGAAAGTGTTTGCCACATGTCAATACCATAACAATAGCCAATACTTACCATTTTGATAACAAAATGTTCTACCAATCTAGTTGAGGGATGTTGTCAACTACCCTCACATGGCGGATGAATTTCATCTGTTGATTGGGCATGACATCAACAGACATTTAGTTGTAATTTTGACTATGCTAGATGTATGTAGGTTGGAGTGTTTGTCCAATAGTGAGGTGACGCATGGCACATTTGTAACCCTAAAGCAATAGTCGACCCAAAATAAAGGATTAGTTGGAAAGTCGATTATGTTGCAACTCCAATGAAAAAATCATTTGGCCAATAGTGAAGTAACACATGGTGAATGGATTAGTTGAGGTGTAGTAAAGATTGAGTTGCAAGGTCGACTATATCGCAACTATGTTTGTGGAGCATTCAAGCTAATAGTGGGGCAACATGTGGCACTTTTAATAGTGCACCATGTTGCACAATAAGATAGATTGAACAAATGGCCAATAATGAAGTGACATATGGCACACTCATGCCCCCATAATAAAAGTCAAGCAATAGTAAAAATTTAGTTGATAGGCCGACTGGATTTAGCAATAATGCTAAGGCATGAGGTGCATCAACAGAGTTGGGAAAGGGGTCGCGCTTAAGTACAAAGCCTAACTAATATAGTGGGAGATATATGTAAGAAAAGAGGTCAAGATTAGTTGCAAGGAAGTTAACATGTCTATTTTCTTTTATCATTATAATTGATATTGAGTTGACCAATGGACTACAATGCAGTTGGCATTAAGTTGAATCTTTATTAGAATAATTATAGTATACAAACCATGCAAGTTAAACAAATGAAATCTAATGAAATCACTAGTACATCTAGTCTACGTTCTTATTTTCAAACCTCAATTAAAGGGAATTCAAATGCAACACTCCATTGACTCCTACAATTAGGTGTAAATATGTGACTTCCTAGTCTAGTTCACTTTAAATCTAAATTAGTAGCCTAGAACCAAACGAGCCCACATAGCAACCATTGGAAGTGTGTAGTTGCAACAAAGTCTATTATACTCCAATAGGGAGGACAACTCCAAGGACAAAGATTCCATGCCCCTAATGATAAACTTCCATGATCAATGTCTTGCAACCATCACACAAAGGTATTAGGGGTTTCCACAACTCAAACAATACAAAACAATCACAATGCTCAACAAAAATGCAATCATGTGCTACAATTGGCTATGATGTGAAATCTGCGATACGTAAGATCAACCTTTTCAAGCTACCAAAATCAAGGAGGCAACTATTATCAAAATCAACCTCACCTAGTAAACTAAATCTGAAACTACATATAAGTCTTGCAAGTGCATTTACAAACTATGTACTTTCTTGGAAATAATTAATGTTCCACAAAATCTCTTAGATTAGTCCAAATGCTCTAAACTTTCATTGGCTTGCAAATATCGTTAATCAATTGGGTAATCTATAGTAAGGCATCGACATATCATCAGATTCATGTACTATTTTCTCAAACCTTTTACTCATACTTATTTGAATACTCTTAAATAGAATAATAATTCATCCACAAAGCCTTGATATCATTGTTCCCAAATACCTTGCACATGCTTACCACCCCCAAACCCCCACCAACATTGGGTAGAATATGCACTAAATTCAATGAAAATTACACACCCTATTATGCACAAACAATCATAAGTAAGGCAACTAACATGCATTAGGCAAGATGAAGCTTGCCTACCTACTAATTACCATACCCCCTAGCACTAAATAGACAACTAATATAAAAAAAATATGGATGAACTTCAAGTTTATTTTCCAAATGTTATACTGAATATACTCAACACTAAAAGCTAACAAAGAAATGTTCATGGAGTTATGGCAATAAACTCACAACATACTTTTAGGCCATGTATAATTCTTCCATTGCACCAATGTCCCAAGCCTTCCTAGACACAATTAACCAAAAAAATCCATGGTATAATATGCACAACATATAAATGCAACACAAACCCTTTAAACATGATCCTTTGAGGCCATCACAAGGTTCTACAAAAAGTGTCTCCATTGTAAGCCATCTTCATTACTAAATTAGTCACATCAGCAACCCCATATTTTAGTTGTAAAATAGTCTCCATAAGTGAGCATCCATGGATCCTTACCACCTTAATCCACACCAACTTCTTCAACAATCTTTGTAGACTGTTGACCAAACTAATGAATGGGCTTCTAGTCCATTTGAGACATGTAGTCCACAACCTAGTAGTAGAATGGTAGAAAAATATATGAAGACACAACCTAGTGAGGCAACAAAATTGTATGGTCTATGATGAATAGCTAAGGAACGTTGGCTAGAACAAGGTATTCACGGTCCCATAAAGTGGTGGTCCCTACTATGTCCTTGAGGTGTACTTGAGGCGGATCATTTGCCTCGTTTGTCACAAACAATGGGACCTTACTATCCATTACATCTTTAACCCCAACTGAATAATATTTTTTAGATATTGGTTTGCCATGGTAAGAATCAATCCCTAGAATTCTTGTAATCCTTCCAGTGGCCACTGTCCAATTGACATTGGCACCATCTAACAACTACATTTTGGCGCCCATGTTAAACTATATGCCCAAAAACAAAAAGGAGACACCAACTTCAAAGTAAAGATCCTTCATCAGCAAGAGATTACGAGAATGCCCAGTTAAAGTAAAGATCTTTCATCAACAAAGAGATTATAGGAATACAATTTCAAATATAGATCCTTCATTAGCAAGAGATTATAGGATTGTAATTTCAAACAAGGTTGGAGCCCATACCTTTTGTGGGTGTGCAATTGGCATTTTATACCCTTCAACATCTTTATGCGGTTTCATGGTTCCTTTGCTCGACCGTGTTTCCCGCATTGATGTGGTAGGTAATATGGCCTTTCGAATAATTGTCCTTCTACCCAAGTTAGGGTTTTCCTTCCCAACTATTCCATGGGTGGGCTTAGTAGTGTTGCCAATCATTGGTTCAACTTCATTCCTAGACTCTAGTTGCCTGCTTAATTCCTTTGCACATGTGGCTATGTACCATCCACAAGCATGAATCCCTTGAGGTTGGTACTTGACCAAAACATGCACATATACTTCAACCCCAATGTGAACATAGAAATAGATCTAGTGGACAAATGTTTGAAGCATCACTTATACACACTTGGGATGGCATTAAGTACCTTCTAATGACAATGCCTTAGGTTTCTCTTGACCTCAAGTGCTTTCGGTTCCATCCCATTACTTTTTGTGATTTTGTCCCCACTTACAAGGTTAACTTTCTTTTTGCATGCAGGTTCCTCAAAAAATTGGGTAAACCTTAAGTATTTGTTGTGTGGGCTGGGATTTTGCTGGTGGGCTCTTTATTGCACTTTTGTCCACCACCACCATTCCTTCCAAGATTCTTTCTGCCCTTACCCCTTCTTCCATTACATGCAATTCCCCACCACCACCACCATTCTCACATGCAAAGGTTTCAACAAATTGCTTTTGTGCAAGAGGTACCTATTCCAAGGAGGAGGGGTTCAAGCCTTGACAAAAGTCTAGTTATTGTTGACAAATTATTGTCAAACTTTGTCATCCGTGATTGCATGGATGACATTTTGTCCATCACCTCCACCTGTGTCTTTGAGAGTGGTCATGCCAAGCTTGGATTGACCCAACCTTTTTTGTCATCAACTGTAAGGCATTATTGATAACAACATTTGATTGCTCCAATTTTTGTAACCTCCCCAGCCACTCAAAGCTTACTATCACAACCTCCTTAATCCAAATCGGCAAAGTAACCTGGAATTTTTTCATTTGTGAACTATGACTATGAGTTATACATCTAGTGCCCAAAACAAATCCTATCACATCAAAAATAGTAGATGAAACTTTGTTTAGGTTTGGTGTGTACCTTGTTATTAAAAAAATTAGCCAACTGTTGTGCCACCTCGGTGATGGAGGGGGGTCGTTTTTGACTTGCACACTATGTAACAAATCTTGTGACACATTTGGATGAACCATGAGACTTTATATGTACATGGATAGGCCATTGTCAGACCTGAAATAAATTGTCTAATTACTCAAGTTTTGTAATCATGAAAATGGTGAGAACCTAACTCACTAAGTCTTGGAGAACCCCAGCCTTCCCTTTCCTCCCAAAATGGCTAGGTTTTTGAACCTTTGCCTAGAAGCCTTCATTGCCTACTCAAACACATTTCCAAAATAGAAATTTGCCCTATGGAACTATTAGAACATATCTTGTGCACTAAATTCCCCCATAAACAACACAAGTTTCCCAAGATGGAACCATGCAATCCAAACCATTTAAACCTAGAAAAATATTTGCAGTGTATTATTAAAACCAACCCATGTAGCTTGCTTCACCTAAACTATGCATCTAGATCTAGGCACTTGGATATCACATAATCAAAGTGAAAAAAGGTTAAGTTTTATACCATGGACTTGGCTACTTGCTCTGGAGAATTCCAATACAATTTAAGCTTTTGCCATGCTTCATCTAATACATCAGGGGGTGGACCATGAGATGGATCCTTCGGCCACAATCCTTTTAGGAGTGACCTCTCATATTTCAAGGCACACCACACAGCTTCTTTCAACCTAGGAATTGACAATTGATTTCCTAGGAACTTGAATTCTTCATCTAACTTTGCCTTTATGATTAGCCATATTTTGTGGGTTCTGGTTTTTCACAAGGACAATGGAGACATCCATGTACTTGGTACAAAGCCTCCAAATTGAGTCTTCAAACCACGACTTATTAGCGGAACGACCTGTAACAAAGCTTCATAAATCAACTTGGATGGATCGGGGTTTCTTACCATCTACTTTTCGACATTGCATCTCAAGTTCTACTATTTTCTTTGAGACTTGTTGGACCTTGCGTATGTTGCTAGTTTAGACACTAATGGGTGAAGTGATATGTACCCAATTGCTTGCACTTAAATTAGGGTTGGATAATGTTATCAAATGAAGGCCAATTTGTACAGTTAGAATAAGGTGCCCTCCCTCACATGGCACACTTGGGATGCCATGAAAAGGACCCATGTTTTGGGATGTAGTCGGCATGAATGACCAACCATATTCACTTGAACCAACAAGCTTGGGAGGTGGGTCAATGGCAAGTAATTTTGTTTGATGACCATAATTTAACTGCTATTGTTTTCTAGCCTTTTGTGCCTTTCCCTACGCACATAGTCAACAACACCATCTTTAGCAACACATGATGGGTAAAACAAACATTAATTTGCTCACCAACTACCATTTATGATTTTTGGGATCCAAAGTTGGTTTGGCTTTTGCCAAATTGGTTCTAGCTATAGACCAAATTTGGTGATTGCATTTGGTGATAAGCATATAATAATCTCCCCAAAAACTTGGGTAAACCATTATACACAATCTGCATCCTAAGTTTCTGTTGCCTTTCTGGAAGCAATGGAAAGATTCAGATGTGATGTTGGCCAGCACTCAAGAGACATCACTAATAAAAAAAGTCAACAATATCCTCATTAAAGCTACAACAAGCTTTTGAAGAAAGAGCTTTTATTTCATTTTAGCATGTCCTTGTATATGTAAGCATCCATGATGTAAAAACATAGAGCCCTATATATAAGGTAGTGGTTGGGGCCTCCTGCACCTTGGAACATATCCTTTAAACACACCATTGGTGACTACTTAGATGTAAAACATTCGTCAAAGTCACTAGAAAAAAACTTGATGAAGTTGCAAAAAAATCTCCAGAATAACAAAGCACTCAAAATAACTAAACAACATATGCACCTTAAAAACATCTACTAACTGAGGTTGAGTTTAGCTTGACCTGCTCCTAAGGTGACTTGCGTCTCTTTAGTCTAGGAGGTCCTCGAGAACGCACAGATGTGGAACCTTAGGGCATGGCATCATCTTGCTCATTGTCTATGCCTTCAATTTCTTCAGATTTTAGCTCCCACTTTCGTTCTCCATCTCGTTCCTCCCTTTCACGAATCAGCTGGTCGCTCCCTTCCTCCCATTCGTAGATAGACTCTTCACTGTTGTCCTAAATTGCAAGCATTTTTGCAACTCGTTGCCTTGTTTCTATTACAGCTTGCCTATGTGTTCTTCATGGGGTGCGCAAAAGAAGATCAACCTCTAACAATTTTTTGTGTTGACAAGTCCTAGAAGTGATGTTGCAATTGTGATATCAACCAAAAACATCATATTCCGATTAACACCAATATAATTATACACGAAGATGGCAAGTGTGTAGCTAATATGAACATTAGGTTGTAAAATTAGAAAGGAGATTGGCATTGGGAAGCAAAAGGGAACATGCAAGCACAAACAACTATTATAGCCTAGAAGCCCAAAAAATTAAGAGAAGCACCAATGATCTTCATGATCAAAGTTGTAAAGTCCAAGAAAAGAGGGCGTTTTTATGAGACCAAACCGACTACAAGACAGAAGTGAATAATGCTAAAAGAACCTAAGATAAGAGAGAGGTGATAGAAGTGAGCAATGCTAAAAGAACCTAAGACATGAAAGAGGGGACAATTGTGAGCAATGCTAAAAGAACCTAAAACAAGAAAGAGGTGACAAAAGTGAACAATGTTAAAAGGTTATGGAGGACATTTCAGTTGAAGCATGGAGTTGTATGGCACGTTCAAATGGGAGATTGCACATGCACGTGTTAGGGTTCCTTACACAGTTCTACATTATTCTACCACAAGATTTCAATTTGACCTAAGTGCAATGCATCCCTCTCGTGCACTTTCAAGCATAGTGTTACAATCCTCTTTACATGTATGAGTGGAGCTACAATAGCAAGTTAGTGAGCTTATAGTTCCTCGACAGCTTGCAACAAGCCACACTCTCGCATACGGTCCTGGTTATTTGTAACTTTGTGCCTTTTGACCTCCTTGTAGCTGACAATACATGAGGTCATTTCTGTTCCATTTGAACTTCCCTCCCTACTAATGACACTGTTTTCATCAATTGCAAATATATCTTTAGTGACATCTAGCTCCATTTTGCTCCTCCCATTCGACTCCCAACCCCTCTCAAAATGGATCATATCTAACTGACAATAGTTTTCAATGCACTTTCATGCAAGGTGTGTATGAACATGACAATGTACCTTGCACTTTTTTTGTAATTCTAGCAATGAACCCTAGCTATCAATCTTGCCCCATTTAGCTTGCTATAGGGGAGACAAGTGTTAGGGTTCCTTACACAGTTCTACACTATTCTACCACAAGATTTCAATTTGACCTAAGTGCAATGCATCCCTCTCATGCACTTTCAAACATAGTGTTACAGTCCTCTTTACATGTATGAGTGGAACTACAATTTATGGCCATAAATTGGTCATTCTACCTACCATGAAAAAAACAGTAGCTTTCATGGATTTCTGAGATTGCACCGTTTGCCAATGTCTAATGTTGGCCCACCCTTGTTTGTGTTGTTTCCATCATTGAACACAACTTTGCTTTGTTACATAACTTACAGTCGTGGTCATGAACTTTATGCTCATTCTCAATATTTCACATCCTTTGTCCACCCTTGCTACACTTCAATTGTAAAATAATCTTATGGCAGAATAAAAATAAGAGAAAATTTCCCTCAAAATCACAACTAAAATATTTCAAATTGCACACTACTTTACTCAAGCCCATAGAGGCAAGAAACTTGTTCACTAAATTTGCAAAAAGATCTTCCAATGTTTGGGGTTAATGGTTGGAGGTAAGCATACAGCAAGTGGTAGCCACCCCTCGGTAGTGCACAACTAAGATGGGAGTTGCAATGGTTTCAATGTTCATGAGCATTACAAGTAAGCACAACTGCAAGTTGAACTTTGCAATTCAGTTCCCTAGACAAATTCAACAAGAACTAGTTGCTAAAAAGTCCTTGTCTTATTACAACATTGGTCAATAAATTACACTAGAATAAAATCTTTTAGTGAATGGTCAAGGCACATCAACTAAACCTTCCATCCATTTGTAATATCTTTAACATTATAACCAGGCATGTTTTCCCATCACAATCTACCTACTTTTGTGAGCCAATCTACCGTAAACTTGATGGGGTTGTGACAACTAAAGTTCGCCCCCACTCTCTTTCATAGGGAGTCGCTTGCAGAACCTTTTTATTGTGGCTAAACATAGTTGTAAGTACTTTCTAAGCCTAGGATACATTCCACAAATGTATAGTTCACAAGATCGGCGAAAGAATTTTCACTTGCAACTACAGCTCACTGGTTGCATAATCAAGGGAATTTTGGGAAGCCTTTTTTTATTATTGGTAGCCACTCATCCCACTTGTAGATAATACCTATGTTCATAAGAATTGCAAGTTAGAAAGAAATGGAGTATTTGAGATGTGGCCATTAGTTGATAACCAAACAACATATCCCCAAAAAAATATGTTAGTTTCACAAATCTCCCCAGTTCCAACATGAGGGAGCATTTCCTTTTGCAAAATCTCTTTTGCATATCTGCAACCACAACACAAACCTCTTGATGTCAAGTGAAGATAAAATTCACCTTAAAGAAGATAAACAAAGAAGATGACTTTAATACTTTCAAGTTTAACACAAAAAACTTGCCATGCTTCTGACAAACCGATCAATGGATCTTTGCTTGAGCTTTTGTAAGGGGCCAAGCTGCATTTGCTTTGATACTACATATCATTGTTAGTTCGATGACCATATGAATAGACAATCCATAAAACACAAAAGCAGAGGAATAACAATAAAGTGATACAAGTGAAATATTAGAGTGTCAACTATAAAACAGTCTTTGATCCAGCTGAGAGCTAGGACAATTCATTCCACTCAAAAGAATTATGTTCTATGAGCCATTTTTCATGCAAGAAATAGAAATATCTCCCATGAGAATCAAGAAACCTCTATTCTCACAATTAAGAAAGTGAGAACAAGGTTAAAACTTCTACTTTATGTCAAAGAAAGACTTCAAGAAAAGGACTTACAAAATTGTGAACAAAGGATAATACAACAAAGATAAAACAAAAACAAGGAAACCAAAATATACTCACTTGCAGTATGAAAACAGTGACAATCTTCACTTGTTCAAGGACCATCAACAGTAACATGTATAAGAGTGCATTCTCTATCACAACTTCATGATTGACTTCATTAGCTCCCTACCATGGATATAGGCCACTGTAAACACTAACCTGTGTACTGAGTTTCTGTTGGAAGCCTGGAAGCAACAAAGAACACAAGTAGAAGCATAAAAAGAAAAGACTTGAGGGGACAAAACAAACACACAAAAAAGGAAGACAAAGTATAGAGAACTTGGCTACAAAGAAAAAACAGACCAAGTGGGCTTACAGGAAGCTCCACACTTATGAGACTCTATACAAAATCATTCAGAGTATGAATACTGCAAATGCTGACATTCTTAAAAGGATTTTTTCTTTATTAGACAACACTCTAGTCCTCTTTAATAAAATCTCCCAAACTTTTGCTTCCAACACAGATTTAGCAATCTCATTTCCACATGCATCATATATATCCA
>Ga0116231_10009673_pt1 | contig 16059 bp, 17 predicted proteins | sample S1TSphgellanicum_2_FD_89695 | JGI IMG/M metagenome (GOLD analysis project Ga0116231, IMG submission 89695) | Host-associated microbial communities from peat moss isolated from Minnesota, USA - S1T2_Fd - Sphagnum magellanicum MG | ecosystem: Host-associated > Plants > Peat moss > Unclassified...
TTGAGCATGAGAAAAAGCGCACCACTTTGTGTTGCGGCGGTGGCAAGATGTCTGGGTTGAGCAATGTTTTCCCCGCCCCTGCACCTTAGCCACTCAGAGATTTGCTCACCAGTGTGCCCAATGAGCACTAGCCTTTGCCACCTGCCACTAAGGATTTCAGGGAGAACATTCGTGCATACAACTCTGCATTGCAGATGGCCTCAACAAGCCTGCACATCCATTCCCCAGAATAAGGGATCAGCATGATTACCATCAAAGGGGTTGTGCATCACTTGCTGGGGCCTTTGCAGCCCACCGAGCATGATGTGCCACAATTCGCCCAGCTGTACATCATTGATTCCATGGATGCACAAATCATAACACGCCTTGCAGCTTTGGGTGTTACGGGCGCTACTTTGCACCAGCCAACTTTGGCGGGGCTACAATAGATATTGCATGATCATAACACATTTGTGCAGCATTTTAAACAAGTCATGGACATGCCCGCACACAACTTGCCTCAATGGGAAGTGGTAATCAGGGTCGACGGCAACGTTAATAAGCGTCGCTACAATGCTCCTACCGCCCCCAAAGTGGCTGGGCTGCTACCAGGTGAGGTTTTTCAGCAACGTGTACTACTGTGCTGTTTGTTTGTTGCCATCGCTCACTTGATGCAATGTTCCTCATTCATTGACATAAATGTTGTTGTTCCTGCACAGGCGACGGTGACAAGCCGGTTACAGGCAGGGACATTAGAGTGTGTGCATGCGGCGGCGGGTTATGGAGGATCAGTGACCTGCACCCTGCTTACGATCCACTGCACTTTGTGCTGTTCCATCCTCATGGTGAGCCCGGCTGGCAACCAGGCATGCCCCATGCTGTTGTTGCCCCTATCCGCCGGCGGGCTGCTGGCGGCGAGGAGGAAGGTGATGTTGGGCATGTTGTAGCAGATGTAGACCCAACACAACCTACACAAGATTATGGCAACGAAGAGGAAGGTGATGCTGAGCATGTTGCAACAGATGCAGGGCCAGCACAACTTGCACAACACAAAAAAAATCACTGCACAGGAGTGGGCTTGCTATCACATGCACGATAGGAACCCGGCATCGCATGCCCTCTTTATGTATGGCAAACGTTTGTATCAAGTGTGGGGTGTTGACCAATACAACAAAGTGGAATCACAACGGCTGTTTTACATATGCAACAACCAGGGCCCTTTGCGTGCTGCAATTTATGGTGGTGTGGCTGATGTTGTTGCCAATGACGATGCCAACACTGACAACCTGGGCAGGCTCATTGTATTACCATCCTCATTCATTGGTGGCCATTAACACATGGCTCAGTTGTACCAAGATTCCATGGCCATTGTCCGCCAATATGGTAAGCCTGATTTGTTCATCACCATGACCTGCAACCCCAAGTGGGAAGAGATTGTCAGCGCGCTGAAGCCCGGCGAGATTGCCAATGACCGCCTTGATTTGGTCACACGCGTTTTTGTTAGCAAATTATAGCACTTGCTGGACGAGCTTTCGAAGAAGGGCATTTTTGGCGAGGTGGTGGCTGACATTCATGTCATTGAATGGCAGAAAAAAGGCCTACCCCATGCACACATTCTGCTCATTTTGCACTCCGATCACAAACCACGAGGGTTCAATGAGTACGACCGCATGGTGTCTGCAAAGTTGCCTGATAAGGATGCACACCCCACTTTTTTTGAGGTCGTTACAAGTTGCATGCTGCATGGCCCCTGTGGCACCATCAACCCACATTGCCTTTGCATGGCTAACGACATTTATTCAAAAGGCTACCCTAAGGCCTTCACAGAGCACACCACTGACACCACCAGCTCCTACCAAACATACCGTCGCCGGGATGATGGTCGCACATTTGAGCTGTAAATGTGCTAGCAGTAGGACCATGCATTTGGACTTACAACATGCACAACTATGCTGCCATGCTTGTGTTTATTGACCTGTGGCACCGCTCACGTAACAACTGTTGTTTGGCTACTGCTACAGCATGGGTGGGTTTGCCTTTGACAACCGCTGGGTGGTGCCCTACAACTCGTACATGTCCCTGCTCTTCAACTGCCACATCAACGTGGAGGTCTGCACCTCCGTCGTAGCTGTCAAATACCTCTACAAGTACATCTACAAGGGCCACGACCGTGCACAGGTGGACGTTGGCCCAATGGACGCTGCTACACCTGATGGTGTTGCGCCCGCTCAGCCACGCATGCGGGATGAGATCAAGATCTACCAAGACGGCCGGTATGTGTCAACTTCTAAGGCCAACCACCGTGTGCATGGCTTTGATATGCACAAGGAGCACCCCAATGTCGTTCGGCTTGTTGTGCATTTGAAAGGGCGTCAGACCATCCTGTTTCAAAAAGGCATTAATGCTACGACCGTACTTAACCGGAACCCTCACACAACTCTGACTGCATGGTTTGCATTTAACAAAATAGCACGGGAACATCTCAATCCATCTGCACCATTGCACTTGGCTTTCAACACGCTTTACCATGACTTTTCACACATTGCCACATGGAAAAAGAAGGAAAAGCAATGGGCACTCTGCACATAGACGCCAAGTCTGCTGCCTGTCGACCGCATGTACTTTGTGTAACCCTCTGAAGGGGAGAGGTACTTCTTGCGTCTTTTGCTGCATCACGTGCCTGGGGCTACGTCTTTTGAGGACCTCATGTGCACCAACAGGCACTTGCAACATCCCACACAGCACGCATCTTTCAAAGAAGCATGTCAGCAGCATGGTTTGCTACAGGATGATGTTGAGTGGGCCCAGTGCATGGAGGAGGCTGCAAGCATGGCCAGTGCCTCATGCCTCAAAGCATTGTTTGTTGCCTTGCTAATGTTCAATGTTGTTGCAAACCCATTGGCTCTGTGGGAGTGCTTCAAGGAGGACATGGTAGAAGACTTCCTATATCAAGCACGCCAGGTTGGTGCTTAGCTTTGCTCGTGTATGGCTCTGCTCGTGTATGCCACTTTTGCAAGCAGTTACGCTCATTGTGTGGGATGAGGCTATCATGATGCAGAGGCATGTTTTTGAGGTTGTCAATAGATCTTTGCAGGACATCATGGCTGTCATTAACCTAGCATTCAAGTTCTTGCCCTTTGGCGACTTAGTTGTGGTGTTTGGCGGCGATTTTCGGCAAATTTTGTTTGTTGTGCCCCGTGGCACCAGGGGAGATGTCATCGCTGCAGCTTTGAACCGTTCTAACATATGGCAACATGTGCGTGTATTCAAGTTGCACATTAACATGCGCGTGCAGAGGTTGCTGGCTTAGGGTGGGGTGCATGCACAGGCAAATGCCACACGGCAACAGGCATTTGCTAATTATTTGCAACGTGTGGGGGAGGGCACAGAGCGCATGTATCCCTCTGTTGGTGAAGACTCCATTCTTATTCCTCATGACATGTGTTGCAATAGCCCTACTGTGGCAGATTTGATTGAAGAAATGTATGGCGCTCTGTCATTTATTGTTGAGTATGCTGCAAGATCTGCATTCATCATTGAGCGTGTAATTCTTACACCTTTGAACGAAGATGTGGATGCACTCAATAAACTCATCAATGACAAATATGCATTCACAAAGCACGATGGCTCGCCCGCACAGCACCGTGTGTATTACAGCGCGGATTCTGTGGTGCATGGGGAACAACATGGCATTTACCCCACTGAGATCTTGAACACACTCAGTTTTTCGGACGTACCACCCCATGAACTACACTTGCAGGAGGGTTGTCCCATCATATTATTACGCAACATGACCAACGGCGTGGCTAATGGAACCAGGCTCATTGTCATTCAACTCATGTAGCATGTCATTGAAGCAGAGGTGGCAACAGGTCCTGCAAAGGGCCAACGAGTGTTCATTCCACAGGTAAGCATCACACCTTCAGACACAGAACGAATGCCTTTCACTCTACGTCGTCGCCAGTTCCCTGTGCGCCCTGCATTTGCCATGACCATCAATAAGGCGCAAAGGCAGACATTGAAGATAGGTCGGCATTTTTCTGCCCAAGCCTGTATTTACACATGGCCAGTTGTATGTGGCCATGTCACGCATTGGGTACCCGAGGGGGTGAAACTGCTAGTTATAGATGGGTGGGAGGATGCTCATGAAGATGCACATGCCAGTGTGTACACTCGCAATGTTGTTTACACAGAGGTGTTGTAACATGATCGTGCAGACAGTAGAGCTTAACAAAGCGTTCGGGGTGGCTGGAGTGGCGTAGCCACGAGTTACCTACTAGTCTCTTGAATGTCTTCATGTTTAAAGCATCTATCATTTCCAAAGTAAGTTGTTACACAAATCAAAATAGGTATTTATTATTTGATTTATGTCTTGTTTTCTTTACTACAATTTTTTTAAAAAAATTTCTTGACCTTTTTTTCATTTAATAAGTTGATTAGGAATAAGTTCTCCCCATGTTTTTGTCACCTCCATCTTGAATTACAATAGAAAGGGGGGCCACTTCCTTTTTGTGTTTTTTTATTGTTTTTCGTCAACATTGTAATTGTTTCATTGTCATTACCATTGTTATGAATTGCAACAAAAGGAACTTTGCCCCCCTTTTGTTTTTGTTTTTTTAGTATATTCGATTAAAGGGGAACACAAAATTCACCCCTTGGTCAATGTCACCATTGCAAGTTGCAACAAGGGGGGCCACCCATTTTTTTAATTTGTAATCAATTAAAAAAAGGGGATGCTTGTGTCATCATTGCTATTACAAGCTACAATAAAAGGTGTCACCCCCCATTGTTTTTGGGTTTTTTAATAATCGATCAAGGGGGAATGCAAAATTCGTGCTTTGGTTGTTGTCATCATTACAACTTGTGACAAGGAGGACCATCTCATTTTCCCCCTATTTTATTAACATTTGGCAAAGGAGAACATGATTTTTTTTACATTTTGTGTGTTTTTCTTTTGCAATATTTAAAAAGGAGTGAACACAAAGCTTACCCATGTTTTTGTTCTATTGACATGACATGTTTTTCTATTGTAAATTGATCTTTGTAATGAGACATGATATGTTATTTTGGGTTCCAACACAAACATTGTAGATTCAATGGATGGCATTATGATAAAACATCTTCATCATAATAAAGTTATGGAAAAGGCAAGGGCAACAACAAACACAACCTTTGGCTCCTGAATGTGTACAAATTGTGACCATACAAAATTTGTAAATGTTGTCAAAAAAGTTTTTATTGTAAATCATGAAGTTCCAAGTTCAAACCATATCAAACATTGCCAATGATTTGATGTGTAATAATATTTTTCTAACATTTTATTTTTTTGCAATACTAATATTTGGCTTTATTTTTTACATGTGAATACCAATGATTACCATTTATTCAACAATTTTTATACCATGCATAATGGAAATAAGCATCTATGATAATATTAATGCATTGGTTATGATTTATAAATGCAATTTCAAGTTTTAATAACTTTAATGTAATACTTATGTTCAAATCATTTAAATTTTGGAAACATGTCAACCCAATTTTACAATATTTATGTTTAACATTAATGTAATAAAATTCAAAATGTAATACCTATGTTTGAAAATTATACATTTGTCGCATATTGGGGTTATAAATTCATTGCATATGTCATGAGTACATTTGTTTAGTAACTTGTTTCCATGTTTATGACAATACTTATGTTGTGTTCAATTAATTTTATATTTATTTGTTATAAATTCCAACTACCCAAAAACCAAAGAGGGCATTCATTGGAAAAAGAAATTGGGAAGGAGTGGGCATGTTATTTGTGTGACATGGGTCCATGGGAGTAAAAGATCAATTTGCAATGCCATATAAGAGACCTTCACCATCTTAAAGAAAAAAGGGGTAAACCATCCATTAACCCAAGTGGTCCACACAACCAACAACATGCCAAAATGAACCATTAGGTTCAAAGCCATGTTCATTTTTGAACAATTTTTTTTTTTGAAGAATGGAAATTAAACATGTAGGAAGAATACAATAGAAGAATAGACCTTCTTGTTGGAATGTAGTAAAGAGATCTTGAACATGAAACCACCTCATTTGACATTAGTATTGAAAGATGTTTTTTAAAAAAAATTAAACAAAAGGGCATGAGGTGAAAAGGAGGTCTCATGGAAGGACATCCTCAAGTTGAAGGATAATGACAAGGTTAATGACCTTCCCCATACCTCCAAGCACTTTTGATCATTCATGAAGAAAGCTTGAGCATATGGATTTAAGCATTAAAGGTTTATCAACAAGAAGAAAACAATGTTTTGCAATTGAATAAATATCACATCAATCAAATGATAAATTTTTGTGAACACTTTTATTTTGACCTTAATCAATTATTGTTTAAGTCATTTTTTTTCAATTTTAATTTTAACACATGTTCATTGTAAGACTACGAGGTGAGATATGGAAGAATTGTGCATGAAAATTTACATTGATGTATTCATTCAAATCAAGAAAATAAAATAAAATATGAGTGCATGGAAGCACTACTTTGGTGCATTGGAAGCCATGTGACATTATAAAAAAATACATGATCAGATGTAATTTTTGAAAATGAAGGTGAAAAAGGTGAGGATGATGAAGGTAGTGATGGTGTTGAAAAAAAGGTTTTGGTTAAATAATTGATTGTATCACACAACAAGGGAGGGGGGCCTTTTCATTTTTTACAATTAACATTGATAATTCCACCTAAAAAGGTGGACAAGGGCAATGAAAAGCTTAAAAAGGTGGTCATGAAAAAAACCAAAAAAAATCAAAGACAAACTAAAAGACATTCCAATAGGAAAAAAAAAGGTGATGGAAATTAATTACAAATTAGTTAAAAATGAACTACAAATGAACTATAACTGAATTACGAGTTAATTACGAATGGACTATGAATGAACCATGAAGCCATGCATGGAAATCCATGTGAATGAACTCCATTCATGATGTGATCATTTTTAATATTGGTGTCTATGACAATAAGGATGAGGAACTTCATACCAACAAATAAATTTCATAATGAACATAATAAATGATCAAAGTTGCCCATCATTAGTAGAGGTATTCAACATAGATGGTGTGTTTAACCCTAAACCCTAAACCATAAAAAATGACATGTATATAATTAAAATCTTACAATACTTATGTTCAAACTAAAAAAACACATTACAAGCAATACATAAACACACTTTAATGCCGATGGTTTTTGTTTATTATTTGATGTAATATTTATATTTGGTATTATGTAAACGTGCAATACCTATGTTTGAATTTTTTAAACAATAGTGTGTTGTTGTTCTTACCAAACTTATCATAATACGTCCAAAAATAATTGTGGATAATGTTTCCCTTCCAAAGTCCTCCACTCCAATCATCATTAATTCCTCCTTTGTGCATTACACAAATTCATCCACACTTTCTTCTTCTTCAATGAACTTGTACATGGTGTGCCATAAAGCTTGGAACACTACCTCCCTTTTCTCCTTGGCCTTTGGCACCTTGGACATGATCATTTTTTTCCAAAATTTTACAACATGCCAAACAAACAAAAACATTGGCACATTTGCATCCTCCCACACATGGCTATAAAATAAAACAAAAAAAATTGGTATTAAATAAATAACAAAAAAAAAAACAAAGAGAGAAAAAATAAAAATTGAAAAAATGAAATTGAAATGACCAATAGAAAATGTTAAAGATTGAAATTGATAATTGTATTATAAGGCATCATGTTGTTGAGGGGTGTCATCAATGAAACATGATAGTTTCCAAGTGGGGTTCTCATTCACAATTCATTCCTTCAATGGTAACAACCATTGAATCAAATTAACTTCCATTTGCCTACTTGTGATAACCCATGCCATTGGTAGATGTTGCCAATGGTGATCAAACATGATGACTATGGACAAATGATACCTTTGGACATTAGTGCCAAAGGTAGCATCCACAGGGAATGTTCTGTTATGTCCAAACTCCAACATCCAAGCCACTTGCATTTGAGTTTGAATGTCAAGGGTGAAAGGAATGTCCAACCTTCAATCTTCTTTTTGCCAAAAAAAAACATGTGCACAACCCACATATGGACATTCATCATGTCATTGTTGTGCCACTTTTGAGTTCCTTTCCTCATTTTGTTTTCATAATATCAAATGGATTTCAAATTTAAGTAATCATCTTTTAAAGCCTCAATTCCAAAAACCCATGCATTGAAGCACACTTTTTTGTGTTTTTCATAAATTTGTTTTGTGATAAAACCCCTATCCAATCTTTCTTCAACCCATTCTTTAATATGTTTGGAAATGTGTGGAACTTGGAAGGATGTACATAAAATCAAATCCGAATCAAGTGCTCCATGGGTGGGTGTGCCATCTTCATGCATGTCGTCCATGTTATACCATTGAATCTCTACAACATTTGGATATTTCAACAACCTTTGCACCAAAAACTTTGGCTTGCAACCATGCTTCTTTGATTTTTGATGTAATGGATCATAGTAATAATCCTTTAGATCAAAATTGCATTGGTACCTACAAACAAATTAAAGAAGTTAGAAATTTAGTTCATAAATTGAATGCACCATTAGTTAATGTTGAATAATATGCCAATACTTGTCAAGTGATGACCCATATGATTATGGATATTTGGCCTTTGCTTCTTTTCTAGTGATCAAATTACCAATGACCCATTGACAATGTGTATCATTGTTGTTTTCCATTTTGTCAATGTATCCATCCACACTTTGCCCATGGTATCCAAACAACCATGACATCCACCATGTGCCCAAAACCCATGTGTGGCTTCCTACAAAAGATAACAAAAACCACATTTTGAACGAGCATTTCTTGTGAGCAAACCATAGTATGTACTAATATGTGCACCGCCTAAATCCTCGGTCACCAATTTTCAAATTAAAACATATTGTGCAATACTTATGATAGATATATATACCTTGAATGTAAAATCATAATGCTATTGGTTTTTATATGCATTAACAATGATTGTGTTTTTATAAAGATTGCAATATTTATGTTATCATTATGATATATATAACAATAAACAAATTTGCAAATATGGTCATGCAATACTTATGTGGACCTTTTATTTTGTTTAGAAAATAAATTAAAACATGAAAGAATGGGGTGTTTAGTGTTACCTCAAAGGTTTGGTTTTTCACCTCAAATGTCCTACTTAAAAATGAAGGTTCCATTTGCTTACAACCCCAAACCTTCAACCCTAACCATTTCTCCTCCTTTATTATTGTAGCCTAAAACACTTAACTATCCTATACACCCTAATATATCTACACCATTAATGAAAAATGGCTCACAATGCCATGGGTGTTGTGAGCCACAACTATTTAATGAAAGGGAAAAATATTTGGGACAAGGTTTCATAAAGAGAAGGTCCAAATTGCAAAGAGGACAAGGTTCCATCAAAAAAAAATCCAAAACAAATAGTGGCTATTGAAAATAAATAGTGGAAGGTTCTTTCCCATTTCTTCAAAGGGGGTGGAGAGCCACATCCACCATGAATGGCAATACATGGGAGTAACTTTTCAACGTGATGGTCAATTAGCACCAACTGGACTATTTGCAAGTTATTGTGTGTTACTGTTGATAATTTGATAATTAAATAAATAGATATATTTTTGGTTCAGAAAAAGGTTCTCAGGTAGAATAAGGGGCAATTGTTGTTCATGCAAAAAAAATAAAAATGGGACTACCATACCTACCTACTATTCATGTTCAACACAAAATAATTTGCAAAAGGTATAATTGATACTTGCTGAAATTGCTAAGAATTGAATTTCCAACTTGTGAAAATTTATTTATTATCCCAAACATTGGGTTATCATTATTACAAATACACAACAAAAGGTGTAATGTGCATAGTTATTTTCTTATGTTGAAAATTTGAAAAATTCAATTTGAAACAATAATGTAACCTCATTATATATATATATAATTCAGCAAGTCTGTAAGTCAGTCAGTGACAGTGATTTCGGACGAACAGTGATTTCACCGCGCTATTATTTATAGGGTAGGTAGTAAGTACCTACTAGCTTAGGTCACAGAGCCTGCTGAAGCCACATGATCATCCTAGGTACCCACCACCCTACCAGACAAGGCCCCGGAAGCAATGAGCCTGTCTCCCGAGAACGACGCCCGAGCCCGACACCTAGGCCACGAACAATTGTTTGAAAAAAAAAGTTTTTTTAAAAAACCAAAAACATCAACCAAACATTGTTGAAATAACACACCTATGCATTATGCACAGGGTTCACACTAGTATATATTTATTTATGTTGTGTGTGTGGGGCAACAACGTGTTGACATCAGTGGTAGGTTCAGTATTTGCTATTTAATGTGTTAGAGCATCTACAGTGGTGCTCAATATGTGACCCTTCACATTAAAATTGAATGAAGAAAAGTCAAAACATGGTGGCTTGGCTTCGCAAAATGGTTTTGGCTTAACATTTTTGCATTATTTACTGAGCCTGGTAAAAGGCGAAGCAAAGCCTAACACCTCCCAGATAAAAGGTGTAATAAATATGATTTGACTGCTGCTCCCAGAGAAATTCTCGTTGAGCCATCAAAATGATTTGGTCCAGGTGTTTTGCTATTAGCAGTCTCCCACCTATTTGCAGTCCCGGTTTTATGGGTCGGGTGGGGAAAAAAAAGAAGTAAATAACTAAACTTGGATATGAGAAATATTTTTGGAGGGGGTCACGACACATTTGGTTTAAAAAAAGGTTTTAGGCCGCAAGAAGGGGCAGCTTCTTTTCAGGCAGGAAAAATGGGCAGGTGCCGGGCAGGCGTTCCGCCTTCAGCTGCGCGTGGCACTTATCTGCGAGGTGCGCTTTTGCGCGTCTTTTGCTAGAGAGAGAGAGAGAGAGAGAGAGAGCATGACGATTTGTGGGATTTGTGTCGATGAAAGATTCATTGGAGGATTTCTAGAAGGGAGCTAAGTTAGGAATTTTGTTCTGAAGAAAAAGAGCGACAGGAAGAAAAGAAGAAGAAGAAGAAGATGAAGACGAATTTGTTTTGGTCACCGCGAAGGATGTCATTAGGGGAGAAGCCCAACAAAATGATTGGGGAGTCATTGTGGCGCTTGTTGGCGAGAAGAAGAGAGGCAAGACTTGAAAGAGAACAGATGTGGGATGCGTTGGAACAATACGAGCGGCCTAAGTCTCTCACTCCTCTTCTGTTGCTGAATGTCGCTGCCTTCTACACGGGAGTTGTTGCTGCAGCTATCACTGAACAGCTCCATAAGGTAAGAGATTGAATAAAACCGCCGTCATGTTTTTCGACTCTGGCAGAACTTTGTACTCCCTCAGCTTCAGTCTCTCTCGTGAAATGCATTTTGCAAACTACCGGCCCCTCACAAATTAGGGTTTTCAGTTGGGATTTCCCCTGAGCTTGAACTCATCTCATCATCTGCAACCTGCTGTTATTCTCTTCCTTTCCTTGAAATTCTGCACTTATGATACATTCCTTCAAATTCAGTTTCTCTCTTGTAAAATGCATTTTGCAAAGACTGACCCTTCACAAATTAGGATTCCAGTTAGGGTTTCCCCTGAGCTTGAACTCATCTCATCATCTGCAACCTGTTGTTTATGCTCTCTACCTTTCCTTGAAATTCTGCACTTATGATACATACATTCCTTCAAATTCCCTTCTTACGACAATCACTTTGTGATTAAGATTCTGACCTGTGTTCAATTTGGTTCTGTAACCAGCCTGAACACATTCTTCTTCTTCCCAATCTCATGGAATCTTGTAAAAAGCTACTGCTGAGTAGACTGCAATTTCCTACCTGATAACCTGCAAACTGTTCTTTAGAATTTATCAATTGTGATATTTCCTTAAAATGCTGGTAACTTAACTTGCTTATCTGAATTCTGGTTGCTTGCCTTGAACCCACATCTGCTGTTTGATAGGCCTACTATTGAAGAAGCATCTGCAGGCCAAACAATGAGCTCTTTAGAATCCACCATTGCTAGGGTTTAAAGAATATGCCATTGCCAGGATTGACCTCAATGTTTGGTATTGTCTGCATTTTCTTGTACTGGAGTTGAACTATTTATTGCCCCTCAGAACTCAGATTCACAAGTTCAACCTTATAAGCTGTTGATCCAATCACATCAACTTCTCACATATTTATTGTTTCTTTAGCTTTTTTTTGTGTGGATGAAAAAGTACTTGTTTTGGTAGAGGAGTCTGCATTTTATTTACTTGGAATTGACCTATTCTTTCTGTATCAGTGGAACTTTGGATTGGCATATTCACCCTTGTAAGCTGTTGATAATCACCACTACTTCTAATGGATTATTATTCCTCAAGCTTTTTGTGTATAAAAGTGCTATGCTTTCTTGTATGAGTGTGGATGTTCTTATGTGGAATTGAACTATTTGTCTCTTCATCAAACAGATGTTTTTTGGATTCACATATTCAACCTTGTAAGCAGTTGGTCTAACCATATCAAAGTCTCACAGACTTCATTGTTTCTCAAGCTTTCTTGTGTACATGAAAAGTGGCGGAGTCTGCATTTTCTTTACTTTGAAGAATTAAAGAATTTGTTTCTGTATCAACCAGAAATTCAGATTCACATATTCAAGCCATTGAAGCTGTTGATCTCATCACATCTAATTCTCAAAGATGATTGTTTCTCAAACTTTTGTGTATGTGTGTGTATCTGGAGAGTATGTTGTTTTGATGTAGGAGTTTGCATTTTCTCTACTTAGAATATCAAACTCTTGCTTCTGTACCACTGCGATTTCAGACTCAAATATTCAACCTTGAAAGCCATTGATCTGATCTACACCTCATGGATTTATTGTTTCTCGAGCTCCTTTTTTTGTGTATGATGAAAAGTGTTGTGCCTTGTTGTGATGTAGGAGAGACATTGGGAGAAACATCCAGGGGAGGCGATACCTATCATGAAGCCTGTACTGTACATGGGGCCTTACAGAGTCCGCAGAGAAGATTTTGCTGAAAATGCACCTGGCCAGTAGTAGTTATGCTGTGCCATACATGGGGGGCCTTACAGAGGAGTCCGTAGAGAAGATTTTGCTGACAATGTGCTTGGCCAGTAGTATAACAATCTTTCACTTTCAAGGGACCCTTTGTGAGTAATCAGAGCAGCACACCAGTGGCTTGAAGACACGACAGGGCTGGTCATTGTCGTCATGTCCCTTCAGCTTCACATACCTATCGACCTATGTAGCTGGGGATTCTTCTCTTCTGAACCTAATGCGGTCGGACTTCAGTTCTGCTGTGTCTGAGAATCTCTTTGGGTTAGGGTTTCTTCTGTTGCTCTCCCTGATCTCTCTATCTGGGAGCCAAGAAGCTCGCTGGTGGAGGGAGATTGACCTCTAAGAAGCAAGTGGAGAATGAGAAGATTGACAAGCTTGTGAGATCCTTGCTTTTGTTGTTGTTGTTGGTGAGATTTGCTTGCTGCATTTTACCATATTGTGCTGTAGTTGGAGACAGTAGTGTTTTGGGTTGTGATAGTGGAAGAGTATTCAGTTGATGAGATAGAGGAGGTGGCTTTTAGGGTTCAAGGAATCTTGCCAAAGTAGCTACAGCTAGAAGGGTGAAGAAGCTGTGTCAGAGTCAATTGGAATTCCCGTTCTGGTAAGCTAATTTACAGCTGTAATTCTAATGAAGAGTACACCGAGTTTTGTTTCAAGGAACTGCCTGTTCTAGCAAGTGGGTTTACTGTTGTCATTCTAATGAAGAGTACACGAAAATTTGTTTCAAGGATCTGCCAGATTGGAATTCCTGTTCCAGGAAGCTGGTTTACAGTTGTCATTCTATTGAAAGAGTACGCCAAGTCTTGTTTCAAGAATATAAAAGACTGCAATTCCTGTTCTAGCAAGCTGGTTTTTGGTTGTCATTGCAGTGGAGAGTACAAGTTTTGTTTCAAATTGGCAGTTGACACCTGCAGGATAGATTAGACTTCAGTGCTAAGGTGGATCCTGCAATGATCTGCGAGATTAGATTAGACTCCTGTGCTATTGGCAGCACTTGCAAGCTTCACTTCAAGAATCTGCAATTGATGCCTGCTGGATAGATTGCAATTCTATGGTTTGGTGGATGTTGCAAGTTTTGTTTGAAGAATCTCCAATTGATGCTTGCAAGATAGATTAGACTTTTGTGGGGATTGAATGCAAACTTGAATCTGCAATGTGCTTTGTGCAAGCAACATCTGATACAAAGTTGTGTTCCTCTCCCTACACAAGAATGGATGTTATGTCAAAACTGTAGTCAGAAACCACATCAGAGTTGCAATATCAACAGTGATTTTGCAACGTGGACAACCAAAAGATTTCAACCGGTTCTTGTGTCACCTACACCCTAAACCCTTTACCTTCTTTCTTTTGACATTGCTAGTGTCAGTCTGTTGATTTGGGTTAATTTCATTTTTCTATCCATCTCCTTGCTTGCAGGATTAATCGAATGAAAATGTGGACAAACTTTGGATGGTTATTTGTTTCTCATTGATTGGCTTGAAAATACAAAATGGATGAACAGTTGATTTCGGTCATTTTTGAAGAGAATCAAATTTGACTTGCTTATTTCTTACATTACTCTTGAATGATGAGAGAGGGCTGCCAGAATGGTGGATATAATTGTTTGAAAAATGATTTCAAACAAATTTTCGTTGCCAAAAATTGTGTCTTTGGAGGAGTGTTTTGTCTTTTTTGGGGGAAAATTTTGCATTGTTCAGATTATTTTTTGCAAAAAGAAATATTCCATCACAATATTTCCTGGTTTTTGAGAAAAATTACTAAAAAAGAGATATTTTGGGTTAGTTTTGTTAGATGTTTATATAGGCTGATATAGGCAACTAGATTATATATATATATAGACAAGCTCTAATATCAGGTTACTATTTGTTATTAAATCCCTCTTGGGATGTTCACTCCTAACACTCCAGTAGAAAATTTATTAAAAATAAAATAAGATAAAATAAAACTATTCTAGAATGTCTTATAATTTATAGGACATCCAATATGGGTAAACCTACAAATTCATGCCCTATGCACAATTTTGGTGTAGTTAATAGCTTCCATTTGCCTTGCATTTCATGTTTTTCTCCTTTTATTCACAAATTGATAACAATCAAGATTTTCTGAAAATGTGAAGTTGATGAAACCTTACCAAAGTTAATAAAAGGAAAAGCACTGACCCAGAAGCGGAAAGGGAGGAACAAAACGAGAGGACCAAGAGACAACACCCATCACTACAAAAGCACAAATTAAGGTTAAAAAAAAAACAACTTAGGTCTTAAACCTCTCAATAGTTGTGCGAAGCAAATTTGACAAGGAGATGGGTGGACACTTGAAAAAACACCAAGCCTAGAAGTGGTTTCCTTATCAACGATGGTTCCCTTTTTGGAATAGGGTTTAGGGTTTGAAATAGAGTTTCAACTTTTTGAAGAACTACTAACACATTATGTTATAAAATGAATGTAATATTAAAGATAAGAGCTTCTAGTGCCCTTCATTGACATAATGATGAAAGTTGTCAGCACCGTTGGTGTGAGATTTCAAATATCTTTCATGACAAGTGGGGAAAAACGTGTCCCTAAGTTGAAAATTGTGATATAACTTGTCCCCACTTGTCATAAAAGATATTTTAAATCTCACACCAACCATGCCGACAACTTGAAAAACAGTTGCTTATGAAACTAAATTTATTCAAGTGCGATTAGTGATGATAACATTAGGCAAAATGTGAATATCCTATGAGGTGAACACAATATTCATACATTGATCCGAAGATTGGAAAGAGGGTTACAAAAGAACATGTGTCTACATGAAATCTAGTATCCTTAACAATGGACTTGAAAGCATCTTAAATGAAATTGTGGGTTGTAATGCATTTCTTTTTATGAAAACATTGGAGAATGCATATCCTTATTGAGTTGATAAGCTAGTTACAAATGCAATGGGCTAAGCCATGAGTTGTAAGATGGGAAAAACCCAATCTAACGCATAATGTAAAAGAGAAGATGCTTAAGATCATGGAAAATGATGAGATGATTAAGCAA